>Ga0209555_10000044_pt1 | contig 93796 bp, 79 predicted proteins | sample SaaInl85LU_5_DNA_FD_184643 | JGI IMG/M metagenome (GOLD analysis project Ga0209555, IMG submission 184643) | Marine microbial communities from expanding oxygen minimum zones in the Saanich Inlet - ESP_85LU_5_DNA (SPAdes) (version 2) | ecosystem: Environmental > Aquatic > Marine > Intertidal...
CTAAAATAGAACACGATGGAAATATTGATTCCAATGGAGTGTTGCACGGAAATTTATTTATAACGGGTGGTGGTGATCCCACTTTGGGTTCCAAGTATTTTTTGGATAAAGACGAAAATCCTTCTGATTTTATGAATGAATGGGTATTGAAAATACAAAAAGCAGGAATAAAATCAATTACCGGAAAAGTAATTGGCGATGCAAGTCATTTCAGTTACGAAATGATCCCTACTACTTGGCTTTGGGGCGATATGGGAAATTACTATGGCGCAGGTGCTTGTGGATTAACTATTTACGACAATTACAATACGCTCACATTCCGTTCTGGAAATACTGCAGGAGATTCTACTTTTATAGATTGTATCACCCCCTTTTCTCCTGGGCAGACGTTTGAAAATAGAGTTTTGGCTTCCGATGAAAATAGAGACAATGCTTATGTTTACAGTGCTCCATATTCTAACCATAGATTGATAAAAGGTTCTATTCCTAAACAAAAAGATGAATTTAATGTGAAAGCTTCCATGATGGATCCAGCTTACCAAACTACTTATGATTTGGAATATTATTTATTAAAGAAGGGAATAGAAGTTGGTAAAAATGCGAGTACAAAAAGGATTTTACTTTTGAAAGGCGATTCTGTTTCTTCTAAAAGAGAAGAAATATTTGTTCATACCTCACCTTCAATCGGACAAATTGCCTATTTCACCAACCACATCAGTGTTAATTTATTTGCCGAACATCTGTTGAATGAAATGGGCGCTGATGCATTCAACGAGGGCAGTAATTATACGGGAAGTATGGCGGTAAGTAATTTTTGGAACAGCCGAATAGATACAAAAGGAATGCATGTGAGTGATGGTAGCGGAATGTCTAGAATGAATGCAATTTCGGCAAGTCACCTTACAGCCATTTTAGATTATATGGCAAGTAGCAAAAACTATCAATCTTTTTACACTTCTCTTCCAATAGCTGGAAAATCTGGTACGATGAGTAGAATAGGCAGAAACACTTATGCCGCTGGGCGACTGAGAGCCAAAAGTGGAACCATGACTCGTGTAAAAAGTTATGCAGGATACGTAAAAAGCAAATCGGGTAAAAATTTGGCCTTTGCCATTATTGTAAACAATTACAATTGCTATACTTCAACAATGACAAAGCAACTTGAAAAAATAATGGTTGAAATTGCTAATTATTAGCCCTTTAAGATTGCATCAAACATTCTGTGTGCATTTACTTCATTGGAGTAATTCTCCTTAAGTACTTTTGCTCTTTTTTCAATTTCTGACCGTTCTACCGGAATCTCCATCAATTGTTTGACTAGTATCATTTGTTTGTCAACAGAATCTTCAACTACACAAACTGGGCTCAAACTTGTCCCCTCCACCATTTTGGAATTAACCAAACAGTGACGTCCGTGGTACAAAATATTCAATAGCTTCAGTTTTAGTCCCGTTGCTTGATTTGTGTACAAAAAATGAATGTGTGCATTCTCCATCAATTCATTCATTTTTTGTTCAGATGCATTCGCGATTAAAGTAATGTGGTCATGTTTTTTGACTTCACTTATCAAAAATTCTGGCGGATTTAGACCCGCAATTATAAATGGAACTTCAATTGTGGCAAACACTGTTCTTATCAAATGAATTGCGGCTTCATAATTCTCAGAAACGGATAAATTACCGTGATACAAAACAAATTTCCCTTTCTCCTCAGGAATATTTACTTCTTCATTTTCGTGAAAACTCGGAATAAAATAATTCTTGTTCTGAGGATATTTCATCTCCAAGTAATGAAAATCTGTCTCGGAAACGATAAAGCTCATTGATGCGTTTCTAATTTCTTTTTCAAACCTTTTAAGCTTTCGAGCTTCAAGATTCAAATAGATTTTTTTTATAAAATTGCGCTCAGATTTTGCCAAATGACTGTAATATCTATGTTCAATATTACTCTCTCTGTATATCGTCACTCTTTTCTTTAATTTATTATTTTTCAACAAATAACAAGTGTGCAATCCTTCGAAAAGAATAGGGAAGTTATTGGTTTTTAAATTTTTCTCTAGTTCATTCGATTTTCTCGAAATTACAATATACGGGATTCGAGAAAGAGCTAAATGCCAAGTCGATTTTCGCTTGTAATACGTTACCGATTCACAATAATTTTCAAGTTCTGGCTGTTCTCCTCTTCCGTATTCAAAACAATGTAAATGTACTTTTACACCTAGTTTATGGAAAGTTCTCACCTTGTGAAAAACATCAATTACTCCTCCGTAATTGGCAGGAAAAGGCACATCAAACGCAACAATATTAATGGATTCAATCATTTTACTAAGCTAGCATATATTTGTTTCAAAACCAATTCTTCGTTTTCCCAAGTAAGCTTTTCGGCTGCTGCCGAGGTGTTTCTTTTCTTTTTCTCAAAATTGCTCATGTCCTCAAATATTTCTTGAATTTGATTCGCTATTGTTTCTGGATTGTGATTTTTTAAAATCCACCCCACTTCATGCTCTTCTATTATTTTTCTTATTTCAGTGAGATTGGATGCCAACACTGGTGTTTCGTGATGGATATAATCAAAGAGTTTATTGGGCAGTGAATACTCATAATTTAGGTTTGTATTCTTGTCTAGCGAAAGTCCCAAATCTGCAGCATGAGTGTATTGTACCAACTCTTGATAAGGAATTTTTCCTTTTATTAATACTTTGGATTCCAATTGATTGGTTGCGATTATTTCTTTCAATTTTTCAAAAACATCGCCTCCACCTACTATGACAAACAAATAATTAATGGGTAAATATTTCATGGCTTCTACCATTTCTTCTGCTCCTCTGTCCAAATTTATACCTGCACCTTGCAGCAATAAAATGTGTTTGTCTGATGGCAATCCCAATTCGGCTCTCGATACATAATTCACTTTCTCTTTTCTTCTTGGGATATTCCTCACAACTTTTACATCTACTCCATATTTCTCCTTGTAAGTATAAGCAATGGAATCACACACGGTATACACCGACTTTAATTTAGGAAAAATAAATCGTTCAATTTTAAGCCAAGTATTTTTAGAAAAAGATCCCTCTTTCAGTTCCGGAACTTCGGTGAAATATTCGTGAGAATCATAAACCAATTCAGAACCTCTGAGTTTTGAAACCCAATAATTAGCCAACAAAGTATCTAAGTCATTGGACAATAAAACACCTTGTTTTTTGAACAAGAGATAAAAAAACAGTCTTAAATTCAATTCTGCATAAAACAAAGCTCCTTTTTTGAAGATCAATTTTATTCTTTTGGTTTGGTAATTCCTTGGTGACAATTCCAAACTATCTGGTAGTTTTCGGCCAACTAAAGTTACTTCAAACCCCATTGAAACTAGCGTGTTGCAAATTTTATCTACTCTCATATCCGAGAATAAATCATTAGAAACTGATACGAACACCCGATTGGCGGAATGAGACATAATGGGCTTATTTAACTAGCTTTTCTACTTTATCCTTTGGTACAAAACTTAATAATACAAACGCGAGGATAAAAAATACTGCAATACATATTATGGAATTTCTCATGCTACCGGTAATCTGTTCCAAAAATCCGAACATAAACATTCCTACAACGATAGCCAGTTTCTCGGTGACATCATAAAAACTGAAATACGAGGATGTATCTTCGGTTGCTGGCAAGAATTTGGAGTAGGTAGAACGAGAAATGGATTGTACAGCTCCCATTACCATTCCTACCATTGCGGCAGTGAAATAAAATTCAACTGGAGTGACGATAAAGTAAGCCCAAACCACGATACAAATCCAAGCAAACAAAATTATTTGTAATGTTTTTATATTGCCAATTGCTTTGGAAACTCTCGCCATTCCCATTGCTCCCGGAATCGCAATAAGTTGTATCAACAAAATACTAATTATCAATCCCGATGATTTGTCATCTTCTGATGGCCATGCAATTTCTTTGGCGGCAAAATAAACTGCTACAAGCATTACAGTTTGTACTCCAGTACTCAACATAAAAAAAGCAGGTAAAAATCTTTTTAATCGAATGTCTGCCATGAATTCTTTGTAAACCGATTTCAACTCTCTAAATCCATTTCCCAAAATATGGCTTGACACAGTGTATTTATCCCACGTATCTCTTATTCTGTAAAAGAAAACATGACTAAACCCAAACCACCAAATTCCAGTTAGTAAAAATCCTATTTGAGAAGCTTCTCCTTTAGTGATATCAAGTTTCTCACTATTCATTACCAACATCAGACAAACAATCAACAACAACACACTGCCGATATACCCCATCGAAAACCCTCCTGCACTTATTCGATCGTGGTCTTTTTTGTCCGCAATTTCTGGTAAATAGGCATTATAAAAAACCAAACTTCCCCAAAATCCTATTAATGCAAAAAAGTAGAATAAAAATCCAAGCTCAATGCTTTCGTACTGAAAAAAATACAATCCCATGCATGAAAATGAACCGATGTAAGCAAAAATCCGCATGAACATTTTTTTTCGTCCAATATAATCAGCCACACCAGAAAGAATGGGAGAAATAATAGCTACTAACAAAAAACCAAGAGCTCCAACATAAGTAATTAATGAAGTATTGATCCACTCAAAACCAAATGCTTCTACCATAACTTGTTTATGTCCATTTACATAAACTTCCCTCCCATTTGCTTTGGTCATTCCTTCATAAAAAATCGGAAATATTGCCGAACTTATTACCAAATTATAAACTGAATTTGCCCAGTCGTACATCATCCAACCACGGATAGTTTTTTTGTTTCCTTTTTCTAAACTCATTGCTAAATATAAAACTATTTTTGATATTCCATTCAATCAAATTATTGAGTCGAACAAAAATTCATTGGCATTGTAATAATGACTCTTTTAATGATCTTTGTCGGAATATTTCACACCCGCTTTGATATAAGTTTGGAGTGAATTTTCTTTTGGGGGAATCGGACAAGAATATCCATCCGTGTAGGCGCAATATGGATTATACGCTTTATTAAAATCCAGAATAAGTTCATCTTTTTGGGGTATTTTTAAATCTAAATACCTTCCGCCTCCGTAAGTCTCACCACCGTTGGTAAAATCATTGAAGGGAAAAAATAAAAAATCTTCAAAACCTTCTTTATTCACAAGTTCGATATTTTGGTACAATAAGATTTCGTGGTTGGTATCGCGCAATGTGAAGATTGCTTTTCCATACACTCTGTAAGTCGGTTTTCTGCTTGTTGACGTCTTCATTTTAATCACTCTTCCCTTTTCAATTTTTACAAATTTAGCCCTGATATAATAATTTGTATCTATTGAGAAAAAAGGCAAGGTCGTGAATTGATCTCTTGCTGCTTTGGTCAGCGGTGAATGAACAGAATCTTTGTATTGCGCGTTAATTTCATCTCTAAACTGCAAATTATCAGCAATCAAAAAATTCCATTTCTTTTGACTGAAACTGGAAAATGTGAGGGAGAAAAAAAGAATATAGTTTATTAATTTGAGCATTATTGTTTAATTATTTTTTTACTGATTATTCCTTTTTCTGTTTTAATTAATAAAATATATACACCTTTTTGAAATTCTGAAATATCAAATGATCCTAAATTATCATATTTCAATTCAAGAAACTTACCAGATAAATCCATCAACTTTACCTCAAGGAATTTTTCAGCAGACTGAACATTAAAAATACCAGAACTAGGATTTGGATATACTGAAACTTTCTGCAATTCATAAGTTGAAATACTCGTATTTGTATTGTCAATTGGTAAAATCAATCTACTAGGAGTTGCACTACCTACGTGAACTTTATTTACCACAAACAATGGATTCAAGACAGAATCTAAGTTGTTACCAGGATACATTTCGCCACCATTATTCATATTTCTGTTGTACCTGGGATAATTGCTACTAGTCACAATCAGTCGTAATTTATTTCCCGCTTTTATAGTAATTGCAGTACTTTGTAACTCGATACTCACCGGATATACCATTCCCGGTTGCATAAAAGCGGTGTCGGTAATACGAAATCCATTTCGGAATCTCATTCTTTGGATTCCATCCATAATAATCATTGAGCGACCATCTGGATATACCTCAGTTAATCGAACTGCAACATCAGTATCTTTTCTGTCCGAACTGATATAAAAATGTGCCTCTGGTTTTCCTTTAATTTTTAAATCCTGAGTAGAAATAGAAGTTTCGAAAGTGACTAAATCAAATCGTGATTCTACTGCTGGCACCTGATCATAAGGGCCTTGAACCAAATCATTTCTCATGGTTGCCCCGCCAATGGTAGGCGAAGGAGAGTTAGGATTGTAAGAAAAAGTAAGGCTATCTCTTATCGATTGGCTCGTTTGAAGACTTCCATCAGCTTGAAGATAATAATTGGTTGGAGTGGTATAATTTACTGGCCATTGCGTATCTTCTAGCCACTGCTCATCTCCCATTTGATAATACATAACAGGTAATTGTGCATTCCAATTGTTATTAATATTTCTCAAATGAAAATCAAAAAACTGCATAGCAACTGAATCACTCACTCCCTCTCCGTTAGGATAACTGAGCTGTCCTTGATTAGATGAACCCACATAGGAAGTTCCGTTTCCTCCGTGTGTCCAAGGTCCCATCAACAAATGATGCTTTGTACCAGAAGGTAATACAGATTTTTTTGTGCACGTATCGTATTGAAAAATAGTAGATTCTGTATTGTGATCGTACCATCCTCCTATCATCAACATCGGAATCTGAATACTATCTGGATAAATAGAAAAGGATTCGATAAAGGACCAAGTTGCATTATAATAAGGATTGTTTGAAATTGTAGAGGTAATTCCAAATCCTAAAATATCCAATTGATCTATCAATTCGGTTCTCGCTGCACCTCCTGAATAATAATGTTCGTACATAAAATGAGGAGCAGCAACCAGAGGAACAGCACAAGTAAGATGTGGAGGTTGTTTTTTAGCTGTTTCAAACTGTACACTTCCTAATGCCGAAGGGCCCCAAGTTCCAATTTTTCCTGTACTCCAAGATTGACTAGCTATCCACTCCACCAAATCATATCCATCCTGACCTGTTCCTAATCCTGGAATTGCTTTGGATAAATTTGAAAATCTTCCTCTCCAATCCATAATAACTACAGCATAATTACTCGAAGATAAATTTCTTTGTATTCCTAAAGGTAAGCCAAGTCTAAATCTATTCTTACCGTAAGGAGTCTGGATTAAAATAACTGGGAATGAACTAGTAGAATTGGGTAAATAAACATCTACTTCTAGACTATCTCCTTGCGAAGTTGGAAACATGACTTGTTGAGGAACCAAAACCTGAGATTGGGCAATTATCCCTAAAAACAATCCAGATATGAGTACAAAAATTTTCATATTTTACATTTTAGGGATGTACTTTTCCTCAATCACAGACAAGTGATGCTGTGTGTGCCCTGCAATTATGTGAGCAATCATTTCCACTGATAATTCCTCGCCACTTGCCTGTCCTTTTCGTTTTAATGCCTCATTTGACAATTGATTAAAAAACATAATTGTTGATCTATGAACCGCCACAAACTCTTTCAATAATTGATCTTTGAATTTACCATTTGCATTGGATTCTTGAGCGTACAAATCGTGGTCATATCCGGGCAGCTCTGTTTTGTCATTTCTCGCAAAACGCAAAGCACGATAAACAAATATGCGTTCGGTATCTATCAAATGTTGTGTTAAATCTTTGATAGTCCATTTTCCTTCCTCGTAAGCAAAATTCATCTCATCCTCAGAAAAAGATTGTATCAATTGAACCAAATGATTGTGGCTCTCGACCAAAGTTGTTTCAATATCTGAAGAGGTTGAAAGCTTAATATATCTGTCAAAATATGGCATATTTTAGTTGTTTTCTATTATTTCAAAAATAACCACAAAGGTTTTTTCTTTGGGTTCTGAATTGGAAAACACGGTAATCTTTTTAGTTAATTCTCCAAAAAGTTCCTCCGTATTTATCTCCGCTTTTATCCTTCGTTTTTCTCCTTGCAGTATGCTAAACTCACCTTGTTCAATGACTGTGCAACTGCACGAACCTTCTACATTATAAACTTCGAGCGGAGCATTTCCTGTGTTTTCTATTTCAAATTCAACCTCAATTGGTTTTCCTTTTTTTCTTTTTCCCAGATTCAAAATCTCTTTATCAAAAGAAATGTGTGGCAAAGAGTCTGTTTTACTTTTCAAGTTTACTGATTGTATTTCAATTTTTCTTTCAAGAGCCGCTGCTCTACTGTACACCGAATTTCTTTTGTCATTCAGGTTATCGCTTACCAGATTACTCGCAGTATATTCTCCAAACGGCACTCTCTTTATTGTCAAATTATTATTGTTAAGATAAGGAAGAAATTTTCCTTCATCTATCTCCGACAGGTAATTAATCAAACTAGAAATTCTTCTTTCTGTCAAATTTACATTGTAATCCGTTTTAGCTAAAGGACTTGCAAATCCTTTCACTGTCAGCTCAACCTCGGTTCCTTTTTTTAGTTCCAAAAACAACAATTCGGTAAATAAAGCTAAATCTTTCACTCCTTTTTCCACATATTCCTTAAAAAAATCTTGAATGTCAAGAATTGCTTCTTCTTCTTTTATACCCGTCATTCCTTTGGAATATTCTGTTTCATAATCACGTAATAAAGCGATATAATCTTTGTACGTTGACAGATAATTGAGGTTGGTTGTTGTGCTTGTTGTTTTGGGATTTGGTCTGTCGTTATGAAAATAAAGCGTCACAGGCAGGTAATCATTCAGTTGATCCAAAGTTTTAATTTCAATCTCAGTAGGTTCTATTTCTTTCGGAAAAGTGACAGAATAAATGTCATTGCAGCAAGTAGATTGTTTGTTGATACTCAAATCTACTCTGTTTGATGCTAAGTAATTTACTTCTTTTTGGTTATCCACAAAATAATACAAATCATTCCACCGTGAATTAATGGGAGCTCCCATATTTTGTGGTCTTGAGAACCTCAATGGAGTTCCTTTTGAACTAAAAACATCAAACCCACCAAGCCCAGGATGCCAATCCGAACTAAAGAATAAACTTCCCGAATGAACATCATAAAAAGGAGTGACTTCGTTGTCAGGCGAATTGATTGCATCTCCTACATTTATTGGGTTTTCGAATTCTTTATTCTCATTTTTTTTAGAATACCAAATGTCCATTCCTCCCATTCCTCCTTTTCTATCCGATGAAAAAAACAAATATTCTTCTCCATTTATCTCACAGCTCATTGGTTGAGTTTCTGTAAACAAACCTTCATTAAATTTTAATTTTTTAGGTTCTTTCCATTTTCCGTTTTCATACTTAGAAACAAAAATATCACAAGGTGCATTTTTTCCACAACGAGTGAAATAAAACTCAGTTTTGGATTCATTAAAACAACCATTTGCAACCTGATATTGAGGAGAATTAATGACCATGGGTAAATCTCCTGATTGCATCCAAACTGAATCTTTGAGTTCAGCTTCGTACAGTTTGAAAGCATACAATTCATCAAAAACCTCACCATTTTCGCCCATATTTTTGGCTCTTAAAGAAGCAAAAATCAATTTATCACCAAAAGAAATAGGACTAATTTCGGAAGCTCCAGAATTTACTCCATTACCCAAATTCACTACTTGTGCATCGTTTCTATATTTCTCTGCCCTTCGCGCAAATGCCAAAGCCTTTATCTCTTGTTTTGCTTTTTTATTTTCGTACGAATTACTCTTTCTGTAAATCGTTTTTACTTGCTTCCAAGTTTTATAACTCTCGAGATAATCTCCATTTATTTTTTGCAAAGTAGCCAACCAAAATACTGCTTTTGGATACTCTCTTCCTCCATCTTTTTTATATATTTTTTGATAATAATACAAAGCGCTAGGATATTCATTGGACAAACGAAGTGATTGAGCATATCTAAACAGTACCTCTGTATCTAAAGAGTCGTAGGCTAAAGCGGTTTTGTAATGGACTGAAGCACAAACAAAATCATTTTTTTCAAAACATTTGTCGGCAATTTTAAGGTATTGATTCCTTGACTGACCCAATCCTGTGAGGGATAAAATAAGACTAAGAAAAACTGCTATGTACAAAGAATTTCTCATAAATAATCAGGACATCTTTTAAATTTTTCTGAGGTTACTTTCAATTGCTTCAATATATAAATTGCCGAGAATTCAATTCCTCCTCTACCATTACTGGCTTGCCTTAGTGTAGATAAATTAATGTCGTAACTCAATCCAAAGTGCCAATTATTGTAGTCGTATTCGGCAGTAATAAATCCTGCATCTTTGGTTCTAAAAAACAAACCAATGTAAGCTGCTTGCTTTGCTCCCACTGCATCGCTCAAAATATATTTCCCTCGAACCCCTAGAATGTACTCAAAATAAGTGCCTTGAGCCATAAAAAACATAGTAGGAACCAAATCAATTTCAGAAGAAACATCAAATTGATAACTTGCATCCGCCACAAATCTTCTGTCCAATTCTATGGCTTGATTATCAAAATAGCTCTCGGTTGGTTTTGTCAAATTAAAGAGCCCAACTCCAAGCTTGAATTCATTCCTTTCATCTATTTTTTGTTGGAAACGAATCCCAGAATGTAGATTAAAAAAAGTTTGTCGATTGGATGAAAAACTCTCTCTGCTAGGCAATCCTTGCTGAAAAGAAAAACCATTGTATTGGGCATCAAATCTCAACTCATCATAACTCAAGTTTTTATTCGTTATTCCAGACTGAATTCCTAGTGTAAGAAAACGATTGTCATTAATTTTTATTCTGTAACTTCCGCTAACATTCACAACAGTGGTGGTGAATTTTGAATCCCCAGTATTATCATGATTAAAAACCGCACCAATTCCCAATCCATTAACCCCAAATGCATTATTTATATCGCCTGTCATGCTAAATGTGGCAAAAGGAACGGTTACCGCATTCCACTGGTTTCGGTAGTTACCTGCAAATCTATAATCTCCATCAAACGAAGCTGTGTTTGCTGGGTTTAGCGTGAGTGGCGAATTGTAGAACTGAGAAAAATGTATATCCTGTCCGCAAACTAAAGTATAGCTCAAAAGAAACAACACAAACACTATGTATTTATCTCTTTTCAAAAATTATTGAATTATTAATTTTTCCGTTTTGTTCTCGTAACGGACCAAATAAACTCCTTTGGGCAATCCTAAAGTTTCTAATCTGTTCGATTTATTTTCTTGAATTATCTTACCGCTTACATCCAACAAAGTAAACTGTGTACTTTCCGAAAAACGAACTTGTTCTCCTTCGCTCACTGGATTTGGAAACATAGAAATTCTTGAAATTGAATTTACCTCTACTCCCACCAGCTCATTGTCCTGAATAAATATAGTATCGCTAGAAATTGAACCAATTTTTCCGTTTGTTACGGTTTTTATTGTAAAAATGATTGTTTCTGTTGGTTCTATATCCATATCATCAACTATAAACAAAGACAGACTATCGGATATTTTTCCACCAGAAAAAGAGAAAGTCTTCGGGTAAACAGAAGTTGAAGTGAAATCTTGATTTCTTTTTGCTGTGCTGTTTGCAGTATCAATATCTATTGTTACGGTTACCAAATCATCCAATTCATTAGATAAATTGAATGAAACATACTGCAATCCATCAGCCTCCGATTTTGAGAAACTAGCTTCATTAAAATTTACGATTGGAGGTGTCAAGTGCTCCAAAACAAATAAGCCTCTTCTTCTGTCCGAAGCTAAAATTTTTCCTGAACTCAATAAAGGATAAACTCCCCAACATCCTTCTCCACCTGCAGCATTAGGACCTTGGTAAGTATCGTAATACCCTATGTTTTTTACATTGTATTTATCCGAAATATCATACACCTGCACTCCATCATAATAGTAACTGATGTAAGCCAAGTTTCCTTTTATTATAGGATTGTGAGGGATTTGAAAATTATTAGGCAAAGCTGGACCTTCCAAATCTGTAACTTGAATGTTGGACATATCCGAAACATCCATAAATTTGGTTCTTTTTCCGTGAGTTTCATCACACATCACATAGGTTGTGTCATCATCCATCAAATACCCAGAATGATTGTAACCTTGATCAGAATAGCTGGAAATCGAACCTAAAACAATGGGGCTTGTTGGATTATTAAAATCTATAATGTGCATTGCATTTTCGTCATTGGTGTAGGCGATATTGTCCTTCACAAAAATATCATGAACATATCCTACGAAAGAACTCCACCAGACTACATCATTTTGTAAATCAGTAATTAAAACGGGTGAAGAAGGGTTAGAAATATCTATTAATCTGAGTTCATTAGATCCTATTTGTGTATTTCCACCACAAGAATAAAGAATATCATGAGCAGAATCAATGAAAATATTATGAGATCTTATAATTAAATTGGTACTGTCATACACCACATGAACGGAATCTGGCAAAAAGGATAAATCTGCTATTTGCAAACTACTATTTGCCTGGTCGCAAACCATATACAAATATCCATTTCGCACATCAAAATCTCTGTGGGTTACATTTCCGCGGTATTGCCCTGGAACAAAATCTTTTTCTACTAAATTATTCGGATCAGAAACATCTATAATATGCGTTCCTTGCGTAGAACCCAAAACTGCATACTCCACTCCATTCATTTCGAATCCAAATACTTCGTTGTAGGTAAATCCCCCAGCATTGGATGGAATTGTCGTGTCATTCCAATTCCCCAATAGTCGGAAGTTTTTACTTTGAGAAAAAGACCCCAGAGAAAAAAAAATAAAAAAAAAGAGTAACGTGCTTTTCATAAATACAAAAATTTAAACCTTCTCTAAATTACAAAAAAAAATTCCTTGGTTTTCTAATTACCAAGGAATAGTTCTTTTCGATGCTATAAATAAAATTATTCGGCTAGTTTCCACTTTATTTTTTCGATTAAAACTTCAATCATTTTATTCACCTTTTTTATTCGGTCATCGCACTCATACCTACAGATAACTTTTTTCTCTTTCCCTTCTAAATTAAGGTAAGTAGTGGCGCTAGGTACATCAGAGACAAATTCACTGTCATACTTATCTTTGAGTGAAAAATATCCAACAGCAGAAGCTTCATTCAACAATTGATTAACATCTTCTTTGTTAATTTTCGCTTTGTATTTACCTAACCTAGCCACATTATTTAAACCATCGTATTGTGCTGTTCCATTTGCAAAAACCGTAAAATTAAATGAAGGACAAGCACCAAAACAAGAGGTTTTTGAAAGAGAAACTAAAATCAATTCAGTAAACTCTGGACTTTCCATATCTTTAGATTCAGCTGCGGCATATTTACTCGACTCTTTTTTAGATTTCTGCTCGTTGGTTTTTTTTACGATTTCTATCTCATTCGCTACACCTTGTTGTTTTTTTGATTTACATCCAAAACTAAATAAGACTGTTACTAAGATGATTGCATAAGTTATATTTCTCATAATAATAATATTATTTTTTTATTGATCGAAACAAAATAGATTCCACTTATTTCTTCTTCGATTTCTGAACAGCTTGTTGTTGCTTCATTGCCTCTTCCATTCTCTTTTGAAAAGCAGATTGTTTTTTAGGCTTTGTTTTGTTCAATTCGATGGTAGCTCTAATTTTATTTTCATCAATCATATACTTTTTTACCAATAGCATAAGTCCCATTGTTACAAGGTTTCCACACAAATAGTAGTATGTAAGACCTGCTGAGAAGCTATTCAGAAAGAACAACATCATAAGCGGCATCAGGTACATAATTACCTTCATATTTGGCATTCCTGGCTGAGACGGCATACTCATTTGGCTACTATTCATTTTGGTATAAAAAATAGTAGAAATACACATCAATAAAGTGAATAAACTCACGTGATCTCCGTAGGCTGGGATATTAAAACCTAAATCATAAATTGATTCGTAAGTAGATAAATCTTCTGCCCAAAGGAAAGAACGCTGTCTTAAATCTATGTTGGAAGGGAAAAACTTAAAGACTGCTAAAAGAATTGGCATTTGAATAAAAATAGGCAAACATCCCGCCATTGGATTTACTCCTGACTTTCTGTAAAGCGCCATAGTTTCTCTTTGTTTTTCTGCCATGTCACCATCTTTAAACTTTTCGTTTATTTTAGTGATTTCTGGTTTCAAAACTTTCATTTTTGCACTCGACTTATAGTTTTTATATGTCAATGGCAAGATAATCAATCGCACCGCCAAAGTTACAAGTAGAATAATAAGTCCCATTGCAAGTCCAAAATTGTTCAAGAAATTAAAAATTGGCTTAATCAACCACTTTGCTGTCCATCTAAAAATTCCCCAACCTAAATCAATAATATCTTCCATTTCATTCTCATGAGATGCTAAAATATCGTAATCATTTGGACCAAAAAAGAATGTCAAAGGAATACTAGTTCGGTTGTCTATTTCTGTTCCAACATTTAATTCTGCTTTGTATTCATCTGAGTAAGTACCAGTTTTTAATGGTCTAGAAAATACAGAACCTCCTTTTTCAAATCCTTCTTTGGAGATTACAACACTCGAAAAGTAGCAATGTTTAAAAGCAACCCAATCCGTTTTAGATTCCAATTCTTCCGAATCTTCAGTCATTTCACTCAAGTAAGTTCTTCCATCGTCACTTGGTTTGTAAAACACACTACTCATTCTGCTCTGTCCTTCTGCTTCTTTTTCTGTAATCAGGGATTTCATTTCCCAGTTAAATTTCATCTCATCACCATCCACTATTCCTTCTAACCCTACAAAATCTATAGAATACTCTACGTTGTAATTTTCGGTTAACGAATAATTCATTTCAATAAAACTTCCTTCCTGACTAGTTTGTGCTCTCAATACAATTTTGTCAGTCTCCTTTTTAATAGGAACAAAAAATAACTCATTCGTTTTGATATCTTTTGAGCTTTTCATTTCAAAATTGAAATACATGTCGCTGGAATCTTCATCAAACAATTGAAGTGGCTGAAGGATTGGCAAATCCTTTGCAGGAATATCTTTCAAAGAATCTTTGGCAACCATGTAACTTGTGTAATTCTGATATTTTTTCAGTTCAGTCTTCACAATTTTACCTCCTTTGCTTGCTATGGTAAGAATTAAGTCTTCATTTTCGATAGTAAAATAATCATCGCTGCCTTGAGCGGCTGGAGCAAAAACATTATACTTTTGAGTTAAAACACTGTTGTTTTCAGCTAATTTTACTGCTGCAATCGAATCTCTTTCTTCTGAGGTTAATGTAGAATCTATTTCGGCTACATCTGGCTGAGAGTTTACTAAGGCCATCTTCTCTACTTTTGCAATGCTATCTGCCAAAAAAGCTTGTTCTTGTTGAATTCTTCTTTCGTTAAGTTCCTCTTCTGAGGGTTGATTCATTATTTGAAATGTGAATAATATTCCAATAATTAATACGATTCCTATCAGGGTATTTCTGTCCATGTTTGTTTTTGTTCTCTTATAAGCCTCAAAGATAATTTTTTTTAAACTAATTCTTGTCCATTCTCTTATTTTTAAGCCTATACTATTGGCTAAGGGAGCAAGAATAAAAAAAACATGAGTTTTTTTCATAGCTTTAAGTTAAATTTGAACCATGAAATTACTTATTCTTAATGGTCCTAACCTAAACTTAGTAGGAACAAGAAATCCTAAAGTATATGGGAACACAAGTCTTGACCAATATTTGGAAAACCTGAAAAAGAGCTATGATTTTGAGAAATACCAATCTAACACAGAAGGTGAAATCATAAATAAGCTGCAAGAATCAGAAAAAGAAAATTTTGGTGGTATTATCTTAAATGCTGGAGGCTACACACATACCTCAGTTGCAATTGCCGATGCTATAGAAGCCATTGCTGTTCCTGTTTTAGAAGTTCATATTTCCAATATATTTTCACGGGAAGAATTTAGAAACAAATCTCTCATTGCACCGCATTGCATTGGGCATATTTCTGGTTTTGGATTATTGAGTTACGAATTAGCCATCAAGGCGTTTTTATCTATTTCATAACAAGTTTAAAAATCAAAAGCAAATCTTTATATTTGCATACAAATCAATACCAAATTATGAAAAAAATAGCCGTTATAGGAGCTGGAACTATGGGAAACGGAATTGCCCATGTATTTGCACAATCAGGTTTTACAGTTTCCTTAATAGATATTTCTCAGAACTCGCTTGACAAAGCAGTTGCAACCATTACCAAAAACCTCGACAGACTTCTTGCTAAAGAAAGAATATCTGAGGAAGTAAGAAACATCACGCTTACAAACATTTCTACATTTACTGATATGGCTTCAGGTGTTAAAGGAGTAGATTTAGTAGTAGAGGCAGCAACAGAAAACATTGATTTGAAACTTAAAATTTTCAAACAACTAGATGAATTGACTTCAGAGAATGTTATACTTGCGTCTAACACTTCTTCCATTTCTATCACTCAAATTGGTGCTGCTACTTCTCGTCCAGAAAAAGTAATAGGAATGCACTTTATGAATCCTGTACCTATAATGAAATTGGTAGAGATAATTAGAGGTTACGCAACGACAGACGAAGTAACTCAAACCATCATGGAAATGAGTAAAAAACTGGGAAAAACACCTGTTGAAGTGAACGATTACCCTGGATTTATTGCCAACAGAATATTGATGCCAATGATAAACGAGGCAATTTATTCTTTGTATGAAAGTGTAGCTGGAGTAGAGGAAATTGACACGGTTATGAAGTTAGGAATGGCTCACCCGATGGGACCATTGCAACTTGCTGATTTTATAGGATTAGATGTTTGCTTATCTATCCTCAATGTACTTCACGATGGATTTGGAAATCCTAAATATGCACCTTGTCCATTACTTGTGAATATGGTTATGGCAGGAAAATTAGGTGTTAAATCTGGAGAAGGATTCTATTCTTGGGGACACGGAACAAAAGAATTAATTGTTGCTAATAATTTTAAGAAATAAAGACCTATTGCCATGAGTGAAGTAGATCAATTAATTCAGGAAAATAAAGAACTTAAGGCAAAATTACGCGACAAAGAAATCCTATTTAACCATATTGTAGAATCTACTTTTTCCGGCTATTTCGATTGGAATATTAAAGAAAAAAAAGAATACTGGAGCCCTACATTAAAAAAAATGTTTGGCTACGAAAATCATGAACTTTACTCTTCCCCAATTACTTGGCAACGACTTATTTATCAGGAAGATTTACCTATAGTCTTTGATCAGATGGATGCACATATAAAATCGCGAGGTAAAATTCCATTCGATTGTAAAATGAGATTCCATCACAAACAAGGTTTTAGAGTTTGGATTTTTTGCCAAGTCAAAATTGTGGAATGGAATGAATTGGGAAGGCCTACAAGAATTGTTGGGTCTTTAACTGACATTACAGATATAAAAAATATTCAAGAAACTGAAGCATATGTTGAGCAGCTAGAAAGCAGAAATAAAGAATTGCAGCAATTTGCATATGTTGCCTCTCACGATTTACAGGAACCTTTAAGAACCATTATTAGTTTTACCGAACATATGTCTGAGGAATACAAAGACAGATTGGATGAAACTGCAAAAACCTATTTGAAATACATCACTGGAGCGTCTCACAGAATGAGCGAACTAGTAAAAGGACTATTGGATTATACACGAATAGGGAAAAACTTCAAAATCAAGAAAATAGACCCGAATAAAATATTGGAAGCAGTTTTACAAGATTTACATAGCTTATTGGAAAATAAAAATGTGAAAATTAAAATTGAAAAGTTGCCAAAAATAAATGGACTAGAGACGGAAATCAGATCCGTTTTTATGAATCTGATTTCTAATGCCGTAAAATATTCTAAAAAAAATGTTACTCCGATAATAAAAATTGGAGCAATTAAAGATGTGAATGTTGTAAAGTTCTTCGTTGAAGACAACGGAATTGGAATTGAAAAAGCATATTTAAAAAGAATATTTTTAATTTTTCAAAGACTACATAATAAAAATGAATACGAAGGAACTGGAATTGGACTTGCTCATTGTCAAAAAATTATCGAGCTTCATGGCGGGAAAATATGGGCCGAATCAATTCCTAATTTAGGAAGTTCATTTTTTTTCACAATACCGGCTTAAACTACACTTATGATGAATACAAAACAAAACAGAATCTTATTGATTGATGACGATGAACCTACTAATTTCATGTCAAAAATAATTATTCAAAAGGCAGATGAAAACAGCATACCTAGTGTGATGCAGAATCCAAAAAGCGCTTTGAATATTTTGAAAAACGAATCAATAAACATTGAAGAAATACCTGACCTAATCTTTTTGGACATTAACATGCCAAGTATGAATGGTTGGGATTTTTTAGATGAATACAAAGATTTAGAAATTCATAAAAGAAAAAATATATTGCTCTATATGCTCACTACTTCTATGAATGATGACGATGATGTAAAATCAAAAGAATACAGCTGTGTTAACGGTTTTATGGTTAAACCATTGACAGTAAAATCTTATAGTCAAATTGTAAATAAGCATTTTAAATAATTATTTTTTAGAACTCGTAAATATTATTCCTAACTTTGATAAATCAATAGAAATATGAAGAAAAATCAGCTTTTAAAATCAGCTCACATTGTAAACCCCTCTTCACCGTTTCATTCTCAAATCAAAGACATTCTCGTGGTTGATGGAATCATCACCAAAATAGAAGACTCAATTCAATCCGAACATGATTTTGAAGTAATTGAACACAAAAATCTTCATGTATCGACTGGATGGATCGATGTAAAATCTAATTTAAGAGAACCTGGAGAAGAATGGAAAGAAACTCTAAAATCAGGTTCAGAAGCAGGAATTTCTGGTGGTTTCACTCATTTGATTATTTCTCCCAACACAAAGCAACCGCTTGATAGCAAAAACAGAATAGAATACATAAAAGCTGCCTCTGCTAAATTGCCTATTTCGATTTCTGCCTTAGGAACTCTGAGCCATGAATTGGAGGGCGAAGAGCTTTCTGAAATGTATGAAATGAGTATGGCTGGCGCTCTCGCTTTTACGGACGATAAGCATGATGTAAGTACAGGACTGATGTCTAAAGCTTTGCTTTACGCAAAAAATATTGACAAATTGATTATTAGTTTTCCTAACGACAACTCTTTATCCAAAAGTGGACAAATTCACGAAGGAGAAACCAGTACAAGAATGGGATTGAAAGGAATTCCTTCCTTATCCGAAACACTGAGAATTGAAAGAGATTTGGCTTTGGCAGAATACCACAACTCACCTATTCACTTTTCATGTATTTCTTCGGGAAAAACGGTAGAATTAATACGAATTGCCAAGAAAAAAGGAATGAAAGTAACCTGTGATGTGGCTGCTCATCAGTTGTTTTTTACCGATAAAGATGCTAGAAGTTTCGACTCTCATTTCAAAGTTTTACCTCCATTCAGGGCTCAATCTGATATAGATTCTTTGATCGAAGGACTGAATGATGGAACTATCGATGCAATATGCTCAGACCACACTCCTCATGATATCGAGGACAAAAAATTAGAATTTAATTTAGCCGAATTTGGTATCATTGGATTGGAAACAGCATTTGCTTCCCTGGTAACAGCAGCATCGGGTAAACTAAGTTTAGAAACAATTGTAAACAAATTCACTACTGGACCCAAAGCGATTTTTGGTTTGACCCAAAATGAAATTAAGGTAGGTAAAAAGGCGAATTTAACTTTGTTCGACCCAGAACGAAAATGGACATTTGAAAAGTCTGACATACGTTCAAAATCTAAAAACACTCCTTTTGTAGGAACTCAATTCACAGGAAAAGCATTGGGAATTATTTGTTAATTGAAGTATCCTTTGTTACTTTTAAGAAACTTACATAATCAATGGCATTAAACGTTATTTGGATAGGATTTTTTTTAATTGCCTTGGTGGTAGCACTCATCAAACTTATATTTTTTCAGGACTACGAAATTCTCAATGAAATCGTAAAAAGCTTATACAGCAATGCTGAAACAGGATTTACGTTGTCTATCGGACTTACAGCAATCTTGGCATTTTGGCTAGGAATAATGAAAATTGGAGAAAACGGTGGAGCCATTAAGTTTTTATCCAAATTGGTGAGTCCATTATTTACTCGATTATTTCCCGAAATACCCAAAAACCATCCAGCTTTGGGGTCTATGATGATGAATTTTTCGGCTAACATGCTGGGACTAGATAATGCTGCAACTCCTATGGGACTAAAAGCCATGGGACAATTGCAAGAAATAAATCCAAAAAAAGAAACGGCATCCAATGCACAGATTATGTTTTTGGTATTGAATACTTCAGGACTTACAATTATTCCCGTTTCGATTATTGCATTGAGAGCTAGTGGAGGTTCAGAAAACCCATCTATGGTTTTCTTGCCCATATTATTGGCGACATTTGTTTCTAGTTTGTTTGGGTTGATTATAACCTCTATTTACCAAAAAATAAATTTGTTTCAACCAGTGGTTCTTGCCTATATCGGTGGGCTATCCGCTCTTATTGTTGCACTCTTTCTCTACCTCGGCACGTTAGATAAAGAAGGGTTAGAAATGGCTTCCAATTTAATTTCTAGCTCCATCATTTTGGGGATAATTTTTGGTTTTATCATTCTGGCGGCTATCAAAAAAGTAAATGTCTACGAAAGTTTTATTGATGGAGCAAAAGAAGGTTTTGGTGTCGCTATCAAAATCATTCCTTTCCTCATAGCTATGCTTTGTGCAATTGGCGTATTCCGAAGTGTGGGAGCAATGGATTATTTAGTAGATTTTTTTAGGTGGTTTTTTCAATTATTTGGGTTCGATACTCGATTTGTTGATGGTCTTCCCACAGCATTTATGAAGCCACTTTCGGGAAGTGGAGCGCGAGGAATGATGGTAGAATCATGGGGGACATTTGGAGTTGATTCCTTTGTAGGAAAACTTACCTCTATTTTTCAGGGAAGCACAGAAACTACTTTTTATGTTTTGGCAGTGTATTTTGGATCTGTAGGAATTAATAACACAAGATATGCTGCAACTGCCGGAATACTTGCAGATTTAGCTGGTGTTATTGCTGCCATTTTTATTACCTATTATTTCTTTGGATAATGATGAGTAAAAAATCTATAGCGGTATACAGAATGCCCAAAGAACAAGACTTCTTTAGCTTGGAATCTGAATTGCCAATTCTCCAAGATGACAAGGATAAATCAAGTGGCTTTTATTTTTCTGATTTTGAAACAGGAACTAAATACTCTATCCGTGATTCACATCCCAAAACCAACAGTTGGCCTAATTTTGATCCTCATTTTAATGAAACTTCAGAGACCTCTGACCAAAATTATTACCTCGCAAAAATAAAAGAAATTTCTGAAAAGATAAGTGAAGGAGTTTTTACAAAAGTGGTTTTTTCTAAAATTAAAAACAGAGAAAAAAAGAATGGGTTTGAGTTGAAAAACACATTTCTTTCTTTGTGCAAAAAACACCCAAATGCTTTTGTTTATTGTATTTCTACTCCCAAATTTGGAACTTGGATGGGCGCTACGCCTGAGCTTTTGATTGACACACAAAACTCAAAATTCAAGACTGTTTCTCTCGCAGGAACTAGAACCAAAGAAGTGGAATGGACAAAAAAGGAACGAAAAGAACAGCAAGTTGTTACTGATTTTATTACCCAAAATATTGCACCTTTTTGTACAAATATGAATGTGAGCAAGCCCCATGATTTGGATACGGGTTCTGTGATACATTTAAAATCTGACATTGAGGGTGAGCTAAAAAAAGAAAACTCAATTTGGGAAATAACTGATGTACTGCATCCGACTCCCGCAGTGTGCGGAATTCCTACTCAATTGGCAAAGAAATACATTTTACAAAACGAGAAGCACGAAAGAGAACTATACACAGGATTTATTGGACCAATGAACCTCAATAACCACAGTAGTCTGTTTGTAAATCTGAGGTGTATGCAAATTGGAAAAAAAATGATCTCTCTTTATCTTGGAGGTGGAATTATGGCCGATTCTATTGCGCAAAACGAATGGATAGAAACTGAAAACAAAGCTAAAACACTTCTCTCTGTATTAACTGAGTAATATAAAAAAGTCCTTTGCACTCTGTCATATTTTCCCTTTCGTATCGTTGGCAAGCCTTTTGTAATAAAACGATTGTTAATCACGTTTAAATCAACTAAATTTAATTCAAACTATAAATTCTCTAAACAATGAAACACATCATTCTTTCTCTTCTATTTCTATCATCCTTCCTTTTCTCAGGCGCATCAGAGGCTTTTGAAGGAGAAATAGATTTCAAAATTTCGTACAAAAACTTACCCGAAGAAATGGGAATGTACAAAGCTATGCTCCCAAGAAAATCGAGGGTAATTATCAAAAACAATTGGAGTAAGATTGAACAAAATATGAGCCCATTGATGAAAATGGATATCATATTTAATTCTGAAACTAGCACTTCATTGATGCTTATTAATGCAATGGGGAAGAAAATTGCAGTGGAAATGAATGATACCACAGAAAAAATTGATCCTTCTTTATTTACATTAACCCAAAAAGAAGACATAAAAATAATTGCAGGATACAAATGCAGAAAAAAAATCTTAACTGATACGGCAAATAACTCCTACACTCTCTGGGTTACGGATAAATTGCCGAGTTACAAAAACCAAAATTTACCCGACATTGATTTGGGTGGATTTCCTATGGAATACAACATAGAAAATAACGGAATGAGCGTTAGAATGACAGCTTCTAAAGTTACTGAGAAATCAATTTCTGACGATGAATTTACTATTCCAGAAGGTTACGAAAAGAAAACAGCCGAAGAAATGGGTGAACTCATGAAAGGTATGAAATTTTAGGTCTTTAAGACATAAAGAAAAAATCTACATTTGGCTTTAAATTTTTCGATTTTAAAGCCTTTTTTATTTCATCAGCTGCCTTTCTGTTTCTAATTGCCACCAATATTTGAGGATTGGATTGAAAAGAAATATCCTCATCCGATTGTAAAATAATCCCATAAATTTCCTTTCCTATTTTATTTTGGTTGTTGGTAGCCCAATTAAATTCTACTTTTTGGTCTACTAAATAGATTGCTAGCTCCTTGCCTTTTTTTCCTGCACCCCACAACTGAATAGGTCTTTTTTCATCCCGATGAATCTCAAAAAAATAGTTCATTTTTAAGGGAAGGAAAAAATTATCGGAGTAATTGGAATCGGTGCGCGAAGTTCGCGTTTGATAATCTCTCCAAAAATGAATAATCTCAGGAATTGAGGCTATTTTCATTTCATATTTCAACATCCTGAATGCCAACTCATAATCTTCGGGGTATAACTCTGCATCAAAACCACCCATTTTTTCAAAATCAGTTGTGTGCATCATCCAACTTGGCGATGGAATGACACATTCCTTATATATTTCATTAAAATTGATTTCAGATAATGTTAGGCGATTCAACCATTCTTGGTAATAAAAATAACCCTCTCCTATTCCTTCTTCGCTGAAATACTCCACCAATCCTACAGCTACAAAACCTTCCCCTTTTTCTTGGAGTTTTGAAACCATCAGTTCTATTTTATGAGAACTCATTCTATCATCAGCGTCCATTCGTGTCACAAAATCTCCTGACGATTTGGAGTAAGCCAACTGAAGTGCAGGAATAATTCCTTTGCCTCTATTATTCTCTACCTTTATTCTGGAATCTTGAACAGCGTATTCTTCTAACATAGCCAATGTGCTATCCGTAGAATGATCATTTACTATGATTACCTCCCAATCTGTATAGGTTTGATAAAGAATTGAATCCATGCACTCAGTAAGAAATTGTTCTCCGTTACGAACAGGAATGAGGATGGATACTTTCAAATTACGATGTTTTTGTTTCCTAAAAGTAAGGAAGATTAAGCAAAGACAAAATTATTCGACCAAAACTCCGCCAACAACATCCTCTTTTGCACCTGTAACCGAAGCCAAACAATTAGGGATATTTTCCATTTTTAACACTCCTAAAAATGCAAAAATAAGAGCTTCCTTAAACTCAATTAATTCCTTGGATGCCTTTACAACATTTGCTTTGCTGTATTGTTTTATTTTTTCGATAAGAAATAAGTTGTAAGCTCCGCCTCCAGTAATTAGCAGAGTTGAATTCTCAGTCAATTTTTCTGCAATTTTTAATGCCAAATATTCTGTTACAGTTGCGATTTTTGTTTCTGCAATAGAAGGGCTTTTCTCTAATATTGGTAAAAAGAACTCGTTGTATTGCTCTATCCCTAAAGATTTTCCATCAAAATCAAGAGCTTGCAACTTCCATAACAATTGAGGATTTATAACTCCTTGTGCTGCCAAATGTCCTTTGTCGTCATATTCGTAGCCCATTTCTAAGGCAAGTGGATTTAGCGCCATGTTAGCAAAACAAACATCTTTGGCCTTTCTTATTCCATTTTCTTTGTATGAAATATTGGCAATTCCTCCAATATTCAAGCAGTAATCGAATTCAGAAAATAAAAGTTCATCGCCAATTGGAACCAATGGAGCCCCTTGACCTCCAGCCGCAACATCTGCACTTCTAAAATCATTGATTACTGGAAGACCTGCGGCTTTCTTAATCTCCTTGCCGCAAGCGATTTGCAACGTGAAATCTTCATCAGGTTTGTGAAAAATAGTGTGACCGTGAGAAGCAATAAAATCAATATATGTCAGTTTGTTTTCTTCAATAAATTGTTTTGTTTCATTTCCAAAATAAATACCCAAATCGGTATCTAATTTAGTCAATTCTGAGTTGGATAAACGAAAAGTATTTTTCAATTTGGTTCTCCAATCTGATGAATACTCAACCATCTTAGAAGCAACAATATCGAAAGACCATTTTTCATTTTTAAAAATAAATTGGCAAAATGCAATGTCAAGGCCATCGCACGATGTTCCAGACATTAATCCAATGACGTTGTATGTTTTCATGACTCAAACTATTTGAGTAGAAAGTTACAACTTTTACAAGAAATTAGGAATTAAAGTTAATCTGAATTAGATTGATAACGGCCGAAACAACATACTCTACTCCTATGGAAATAACAACAAAACCAATAATTCTTGACAAAGCGTTAATTCCTGATGCGCCCAATTTTTTCACAATCAAAAAAGCAGATTTCAAGATTATATAAATCAAAACTGTTGTAGTTAACATTGAACCTAAAAAAATAAAGATTTCAAGTGCATCAGTATAAGTTTGGTTGTAGGTAATGAGCAAAGATATAGTTCCTGGACCTGCAAGCATTGGAATTGCTAGTGGTGTCAAAGTTATTTCAGATCGTTTTTTAATATCATCCTCTACTTTTTTCCTTTTCATTCCTTTATGCTCTGCAAATTTTCCTGTAAGAAGAGCAAATCCAGAAGAAGCAATAATTAATCCTCCTGCAATTTTCAATGAATTGATACTAATACCGAAAAATACAAGTAAATATTTTCCGAAAAAAAACGAGATTAGTAATATTACAAATACGTTTAATGAAGTCCAAAAAGCAATTAATCCCTTTTCTTTTCTAGAATTTTCTTGGGTTAATCCAACAAAAACCGGAACAGTTCCTAATGGATTCATGATTGAGAACAAAGCTCCGAATGAGAGAATAAATAATTCCATTTTATTTTTTTTGCAAAGGAACTTTTTATTTGTAAGATTATTCGAACCAAATGATTAACCCTATATTAATAAATTGAAACCGCATTTTAATGAATGAAATTGGATTTTAAAAACAATTTACTCTCAGTGCTAATCAGAAACAATTGATTTCTTTATATTTGAATCAAACAAAACATATTATGAAGAAGATTACTCTACTTATTTCAGTTCTAATTTTTACTCTTTTAGCCATAAATGGATGTAAAAAAAATGACGAAGAACCAAAAAATGAAAATAATACAGTTACACCTTGGGAAGGAGTTGAAGGAGAAATAAGAACTTTCAATACTTTTCAGAATGAAAGATTAGCTTTTGGAGGTGGACACAATCAAGCTTCAGTACAAACATTTACTCTTCATGACGAACCTAGAAATGTTCGGAACATAAAAATGTATATCAAACTGCATTGTCCTACAGGTGGTTGTAACGCTTGGGATGTATTTGCCAACATAAAAGTAAAGGACGATGCTTCTGGATTGTACTATGAAATAGGACGATTTATTACACCTTATGGAGTTGATAATTCTGCTTATCCCGATGGTTATGAAATTGACGTGACTGATTTTAAATCTTTACTAACTGGAAATGCTGAGCTGAGAGCTTACATAGAAACATGGGGTACAGATGGCTGGGAAATTTCGGTCCGATTTGATTATACTTTAGGGAAACCTGACTACCAATATTATTCTGTGAATAAATTATTGAATTACGATACAAATTCTCTTGAAGGAGTACCTTATGGTGTGATGCACGGCAAAGATTTAACTCGTACGGTAACGATTCCATCTAATGCAAGTTCTACAAGTTTGAGAACAATAATCACAGGCTGGGGACACACAACACCAGCAGATCCTGGCAGCGGAAGGCCTTGTGCAGAATGGTGTTTTAGAACTCATAAAATAAAAATTGATGGTGGAGATAAATTCAATCATGAAATGGGTGCTTTGGGATGTTCTGCAAATCCTACAAGTAACCAAGCAGGAAATTGGCAACCAGACCGAGCTGGATGGTGCCCAGGAATGGCAGTACCAGTAAGAACGGATGTTTTTGATAATTCTAAAGCAGGGGAAACTTTTAATTTTGAATATTTTTACCAACCTTGGTCAAGCAATGGAGGAAGTACTTCGGGAACTGTAGGAGCTTACTACGCTACTTCTTGTTTTGTAATCGTAAAAAGTGACGAACCTATTTCTAAACCAACGGTTGTAGATTAACAAAAGAGCTAGTCCAGCACTATTAATTCTACTCTCCGGTTCCGGAAATCCATGATATTGCCGAACTTGGGTTGCGTATTATTGTACCCTTTGTAAGTGAGCATTTTTGGTGGTACCCCTCTTTCAGTAAAGTATTTGTAAACCACAAAAGCTCGTTCAATCGATAATTCCATTTGGTTTCCGCAGCAAATATGCCCTGCTATTTCAATAGAAAGATCGGAATTTTCAATGAATACGGGAATAACCTGATCCAAAATTTTGGTTGCACCGGGCAAAAAATGAGCAGTTCCTCCATAGAACTGAACAGCCGGTAGTTCTATGGTTCTTCCAACGATAAAATCCTCCTTTTTTACTTCAACTTTTGGAGTTTTCTTTTTTATTTCCTTGTTCTTTTTACTCGAATAATAAGCTTTCATACGAACCCTTCGATTCTTATGTTTTGTGGTGTCTGTATTTTCAAAAACAGGATCCTTTTCTCCTTGGGGTACTATAAAAAACAAAGAATCTGGCAGAGTTTCTGGATAAAAAGTTTTTAAATGATTTATTCGTTTTTGTGCTAATTCCAAGTTGAATGTTTCGCTACCGTCCGAGTCTGTGTAACCTATCATTTCAATTTTAATCAATTCAAACTTGCCTAAAATCTTCGCAAATACTTTCGCTTTTTTTTGTTCTGCACTATCCAATTCAAAACTCCCCGATTCAAAATAAAAATCACGAGTAAATTTCTTGGGATTCTTTTGCGAAAAAGATTGTCCACTGAACAATGTGATAATGCAAAGAATAAATAACTGTCTCATACCTTTACTAACCCTCAAATTCTGTTTTTGTTTTGAACTAACCTCATTTTTGTTTTAAAATTTGATAAGCTTCCGAAATTTCTTGGAATTGTTTTTTGGCAATTTCTTTATTTACACCGTTCATTACTTTGTCGGGATGATATATTTTCGCTAAATCTCTGTATGCTTTTTTTACATCAGCAAAAGGCGAGTTATCAGGAATACCAAGAATTTCGTTGGCTCTGAACTTGCTCGATTTACTCGTGGTTGTTTTCTTGTTTGCTCCACCCGTTTGTGTCCATTTTCGACTTTCCCAAGCAAAATTTCTACGAGCCAAAATTGAGTTCAAAACATTGGGATGAACTCTAAGTTTTTGAGCAATTTCACGTACAATTTCCTCTTCTTTTTTAGACATGAATTGATCAGCTACAGCAATTTTTACAATCACATCCAAAAGGACAGTTGCATTACTTGCCTCAAAAACTTGATTTAATTTACCACATGCTTTCGATACCGAGATCGTATCATTATCCTTTATTTTCTGAAAATATCTATAAGCTCTTTTTGCTTTGTAATACCCAAACTGACTTTTGAGTGAACGAATCACCATTTTTTGATCCTTTACAGTGATTCTGTTGTCTGCTTTCGAAATTATTACAATTAATTCTACAATAGGTTTCAACCAATAACGGGAAGAAATCATGGTAAAAAATGTAATAATTGCAGATAAAATTCCTGCACCAAAAATCGAGCCCATTATTGCAGCACTTAATGATCTTTCGGGTGGTAAAAAAGGACCATTTACTTTATATTCAATCGGATAAAACAAAAACAAACATACCGCAAGGGAAATTAAGTAATTTAAAGTTGATTTCTTTTTAAAAAAATCAACTATTGGATCTGTTGGCTTCTTGGAACTCATAAAACGAAAGTAAGAATAAAATTGCATGAGAAAAAATGGGGAATAATCGGTATTTATATAAAATTGGACTTTACATTTAATGAACAAAACCGTACATTTGAATCTGAAAAAAAACAAACTATGAATTTCGAATTATCAGAAGAACAATTGGCAGTACAACAAGCTGCTAGAGATTTTGCTCAAAACTCTTGTTTACCGGGAGTAATTGAGAGAGACAGAGAACAAAGATTTCCTGCTGAACAAATTAAAGAACTGGGAGAATTAGGTTTCATGGGTATGATGACTAGTCCAGAAAACGGAGGAAGTGGAATGGATACTATTTCTTATGCCATTGCGATGGAGGAAATATCCAAAGTAGATGCGAGTACCTCTGTTGTAGTTTCTGTGAATAACTCATTGGTATGTTACGGTTTGGAGCAATATGGAAGTGAAGAACAAAAGAAAAAATATTTACAACCTCTTGCCAAAGGAGAAAAAATTGGAGCATTTTGTTTGTCTGAGCCAGAAGCTGGATCTGATGCAACATCGCAAAGAACTACTGCAATAGATATGGGTGACCATTATTTATTGAATGGCACTAAAAACTGGATTACAAACGGAAACTCTGCTTCTACTTACCTAGTAATTGCACAGACTGATGCTGACAAAGGTCACAGAGGAATTAATGCATTGATCGTAGAGAAAGGAATGCCTGGTTTTGAAGTTGGTGCAAAAGAGGATAAATTAGGAATTAGAGGAAGTGATACGCACACTCTTACATTTAATGATGTGAAAGTTCCGAAAGAAAATAGAATTGGAGCTGACGGATTTGGATTCAAATTTGCAATGTCTACACTTTCTGGAGGTAGAATTGGAATTGCTGCACAAGCCTTAGGAATTGCTGCAGGAGCTTATGAATTAGCGCTTAAATACTCGAAAGAAAGAGAAACTTTTGGAAAACCAATTCACAATCACCAAGCAATTGCCTTTAAATTGGCAGATATGGCAACAGAAATTGAAGCTGCACGTTTGTTGGTGTACAAAGCGGCTTGGTTGAAAGACCAAGGTATGGATTATACCGAGGCATCTGCAATGGCAAAACTATACGCGAGTAAAGTAGCTATGGAAGTAACAGTAGAGGCTGTTCAGGTTCACGGTGGATATGGGTTCGTAAAAGAATACCACGTAGAAAGATTGATGAGGGATGCAAAAATCACTCAGATTTATGAAGGGACGTCTGAAATTCAAAAAATTGTAATTTCTAGAAGTATTTTGAAATAAACGTAAGGTTTGATGCGTTAAACATCATTGTCGCTCTTGTGAAGGCAGAAATGACAAACAATGAAGATCTAAAAACAAAATCCCGAAAACTCGGGATTTTTTTATGACTAATAACTATTTAAAATCAGTATATCATGGGAAGAAGAACAGAAAGTAAAGAATGGAATGAAATAAAAACAAACGACAGCTGGGCGATATTTAAAATAATGGCTGAATTTGTTGAAGGTTATGACAAATTAGCCAAAATTGGTCCTTGTGTTTCTGTATTTGGCTCTGCCAGAACTCCAGAAGACAACAAATACTACAAAATGGCCGAAGAAGTGTCTTATCTCCTAACCCAGAATAATTATGGAGTAATTACAGGTGGCGGACCAGGAATTATGGAAGCAGGAAATCGTGGAGCTCGAAGAGGAGCAGGAATTTCTGTAGGTTTGAATATTGAGCTTCCTTTTGAACAAAGTTCAAATCCTTACATTGATGAAGACAAATTGATTGATTTTGAATATTTCTTTGTGAGAAAAGTAATGTTTGTGAAATATGCTCAAGGATTTATTGCACTTCCTGGTGGATTTGGAACTTTGGACGAATTGTTTGAAGCATTGACTCTCATACAAACAAAAAAGATTGGTAAGTTTCCTATTATATTGATGGGGAAAGAATATTGGGAAGGAATGATAGTTTGGATTATTAATACAATGCTGGGCGAAGAGAAAAACATTAGTCCTGAGGATATGGATTTAATCCAGATGGTGGATACACCCCAGGAAGCTGTTGATATTATCAATAATTTTTACAACAACAATATGTTAAGACCGAATTTTTAATGAAAACCATCACAATAATAGCTTTGGTGTTGAGCTTTGCCTTTGAAGGTAAAGCTCAATCTTTTTGTGACACAATGTTTGGAGAAAACTTTAATCTAGAATTTGGCAGTGAATTAGGAAATGGAGTACTTAATTTTAATTCAGATACTTTGAATTTTTTTCAATATAAAGAATTAAAAAATTACAATTCGATTATTTTGAACTGTCAGGATTCAACTTTTTATGTTAAAATGTTTTTCACTCATGATTCCTATATGGATGACGATGAGACTTCGTCAAACATTTATACATCCTGGAATAAAAACATGAATGATGGAAAATGGAAAATAGATTCTGCAAAAAATATAATCAGTTTCAAACTTATTGACACTAGCAATTGGTGTCACTTTATAATCGATGTAAAAGGTAAGAAAAACGACAATCCATTTATAATTCATACATCTACAGGAGACTATAGATATTTAATTAGACTAATTGCGGTATTAGAAAATTAAATCCAACTTCCTTCAATTTGTCTTTCCCAATCTGTCAAAAATTCTATCTTCGAAGTAATCAAACCATTGTAGAATAAAGTTGATTTAGAAATATCTCCTGAGGCTATTTTATTCCTCAATTCCATAAATGGTAAGGTTTCTATATTTTCATTTTGATTGATTGCAACGAGCATTCTATCCATTAATTTTACTTCCAGAATTTGCTCCAATTCTTTCATGAATTTCACCGAACTATCTTGCGCTCTACCACACATTGTGTCTCCCTCGGTATCAGCAAAAATGGCAATAAATCTATTCTCAATTACTTGAAAACAACCTTTTACCAATTTTCCATGAGAATCCCATTGAGATAAAAATCCTTGAACATATTTTTCAATATCTGCGAGTTGAACCTCTGTAAATTCTTGATTGCTTGTATAAACCCAAGCTTTTGCTTCGTTTGCAATTTCAGTAAAAGGTGCACCTAAATTTATTGTTGTTTCTGTCATTTATATTCTACTTTTTTATTCAGTCTAGCTCTTTCTTTTGGTAATAATCCTATGAAATAGTTTCAGGATCAAATCCGGAATGACACATTAAAAAATGTACTTAATCAATTACAAATCCTGAGCTTGAGCTATTAACTCTGCTATATCCATGACATGAACAGAACTTTCTTTTTCTGCCAGTTTCACTCCATCAGTCATCATTGTATTACAAAAAGGACAGCCTGTAGCAATAATGTCCGGCTTCACCTCCATTGCATCTTCAGTTCTTTCTACGTTTATCTCTTTATTTCCTTTTTCCGCTTCTTTAAACATTTGAGCACCTCCCGCTCCACAACACAATCCTTTTGTTTTGCATCGTTTCATTTCTACTAGTTCCGCATCCAGTGTTTCAAGCACTTTTCTTGGAGCTTCGTAAACATCGTTGGCTCTTCCCAAATAACAAGGATCGTGGAAAGTAATTTTTTTTCCTTTGAAGGGTTTCCCATCTTCAATCCTCAATTTACCCGAATCAATCAATTCTTGAATCAGTTGAGTATGATGAATTACCTCATAATTCCCTCCCAATTCTGGGTATTCATTTTTTAATGTATTAAAACAATGAGGACAACCAGTCACGATTTTACTCACCTTATATTCATTCATCAACTGAATGTTTTGCATTGCCTGCATTTGGAATAGAAATTCGTTTCCTGCTCTCTTTGCAGGGTCTCCTGAACAGGATTCCTCTGCACCTAGCACAGCAAATTTCATCTCAACTTTATTCAAAATTTTCACTATGGCCTTAGTGATTTTTTTTGCTCTATCATCAAAACTTCCAGCGCATCCTACCCAAAACAAAATATCTGGCGTTTCCCCTTTGGCCAAATATTCGGCCATCGTATTTACTTTTATTCCACTCATAATTTATGACTTAAAAACTTGTATTTTTTCATTTGAATCTACCAAATCGGTAAATTTCCCAGTAAATCTTGTTGCTCTTACAATGTGATTATCAACCCAGTGGTAATTTCCTCCTCTTGGTTTTCCAAATAATATTCCATGATATTTAAAACCATGTTTTGCCAACCATGTTTCTGTTACCTCTCTATTTTCTTCTACTCGCGAGGTAAAAAAAGTTATTATATGTCCCTCTTCATACCATTTATTTAGTGTCTCTAAAGCATCAGGATAAACTTTTGCTGTTTCCATTCTCTCTGGTTCTTCATTGGGAATATCATCACAAATAGTTCCGTCTATATCAATCATGTAATTTTTTATTTCTTCGGGTAACACAGGGCTGATGTGATTTCCATCTACTATTTTATCTTGTAATTTCATACTACTTATTTATATTTTTAATATATACTGTCTGAGGGATTAATTTGGCAAATAGCCTATAACTATAGGAACGAGTATTTTTTGTTTTTAATTCTCGTCCTTCCATTTCAGTCTATCTGCTTGGGCAAACTGCCATGGAGCTCCATTGTTTTCTATGTTACTGAACATTCCTGTTAATTCTGATGGTGCCTTGGACTCTTCCATTACCAAATATCTCCTTAAATCTACAATGATTGACAATGGGTCAATATTCACTGGACAAGCTTCTACGCATGCATTACAACTTGTACACGCCCATAATTCTTCTTCAGTAATGTAATCGTGAACCAATGTTTTATTATCGTGTTTGTCTGCTCCATTCTTTCTTTTGTAATCCCCCAATTCTACCATTCTATCTCTGGTATCCATCATTATTTTTCGAGGAGAAAGTAACTTACCTGTTTGATTGGCAGGACATTCAGACGTGCATCTTCCGCACTCGGTGCATGTGTATGCCTGTAGCAAACTATTCCATGGTAAATCTGTTACATCTTTCACTCCAAATGTTTGTGGCTCACCCACAGGTTCTACTGGTGCAGCATAAGGATCTACTTCTGGGTCAAACATCATTTTTACTTCATTGGTAACTGCTTCCATGTTGGATAATCTGCCTTTTGCATCCAAATTGGAATACCATACATTAGGAAATGCTAAGAAAATATGAAAATGCTTGGAGTAAGGTAAGTAATTCATAAAGGTAAGAACTATAGCTAAGTGTCCCCACCACCCTATTCTTTCAAATAAATGAAGAGTTTCTACATCCATTCCTCCAAATAAAAAGGGCCCATACCATTGGCTCATCGCAAACCCATAACTTTCATTACCATTGGCAATATGTATGGCTTCATCGGCTCCGTTCATTGTGAAAATGAATAAAACCAAAAGGATCTCGAGGTACAAAATAATATTACCATCCAATTTTGGCCAACCTGTCATTTCATCTTTATGAAATCGCGGGAGTTTCAATAAATTTCTTCGAGCCAAAAAGGCAAAAGTAGCAACCAAAGCTAATACAGAAAGAACTTCAATAATACTGATAATTAATTTGTAAAAACCACCTAAATAAGGTTGAAAAATCCTGTGACTTCCAGTGATTCCGTCAATTATTATTTCTACCAACTCCACCTGAGTCAGAATAAAAGCTAAATAAATCGCAAGGTGAAGTAATGCCGGAATTGGACGATGAAACATCTTCTTTTGTCCAAGTGCTACCAAGGTCATTACTTTCCATCTCTCTCCTTTTCGGTCGTTTATTTTTTTATCTCTTCCGAGATTTATATTGGCAATAACTTTCCTCACATTGAAAGCAAAGAAGCCAAAACCTACCGCAATTAATACAATAAACAAAATACTAGAAATTCCCATAAAATAAGTGTGTAATTAGGTTGTGATAAAGATAGGCACTTTTTGAATAAATTATAAATGAAACAGATTAATTAAGAATGGTTATAAATAAAAAAAGCTGCCTGAAGATTCAAGCAGCTTTTGGTTTTGTAATTAGATGTTTTTACTTGGATTGTTCATCCAATAATTTCTTCAATTTCTTTTCGTCAGTTGCATCTAGCTTCACCCCCTTATCTTTCCCTCCAAAAACTGCAAACTGCAAGTATCTTTTTGGATGCGTCTTGATGTTGTTCACAAGCCTCTCGGTTTCCTGCAACATCGAATTCATATTGTTCACAAGTTCATCACTGTAAATCAATTGATGAGCAGATCCATTTCCATTGTTAATCTCTTCCATCATTTTGGTCACCTCTGCCAACGCTGATTTCGTTTGCATTACGGTTCCTGCTATGTCAGCGCCTTTTAGTGAATCTGAGAGATCAGAAAAATTATTCACCAAATTAGTGATCTTATCATTACTGGCTCTCACATTTTCTGTAATAAAAGTAATGTTTTCTATAGTTTTTTTGATATCTGAAGAACTTCCCTTTACAACATTATCAACATCCTGGACGGTTGAGTTTAAAGTTGTAACTGTTTGTCTCAGTGAATACATCATTCTTCTCAGATTTTCACCGTCCGTTCCTAAAACAGTGTCAATACTAGCCAAAGATTTATTTAAATTGTTCAATAATACATTCACTTTTGTTTCAATAGGAACAATTTTCTGGGTAGCTAATTCAGTAATTCCAAACTTATAATCAGCTAATATCGTGTCCTTATCTTTCAATATTTCTTCACTTTTACCCAACATAATTTGAATCGAGCTTTCTCCCAAAACGGTAGTTTCAAGCTTGGCTTTAGAATCAATTGGAAAATCCAATTCAGACTCTGATATATTCAATACAGTAATCCAGTTTTTGTCTTCATCCAAAATATTATCTTGCACCACACCAATCTTGTTTCCTTTATAGTTTATTCCCGATCCTGGAACTAATCCTTGAATGTTATCGTAAGCCACATAAAACATTCTGTTTGAGCTAAATGCATTTATACCTTTCAAAAATTGTATTCCAAATAACAATAATGCGATTGCTACTATTACTGTTAATCCAATTATAAATTCTTTTTTGTACTTCAAATCTTTTGATATTTAGTTATTTCCTAGTTTTATTGCTTCCTTCAAATCTACTCGTTTTCCATCAACAAACCCCATTAAAAAAGCATCTTTATACCCCTTGGCTTTCGCAGTTTTGAGCGATTGCTGAACAGAATTGTACGAAGAGGTATTTCCATAATAGTAACGGTAGTATTTTCCGTCTTTTTTAATCTCTACATCTCTTAATCCTTTAAAGTTATAAGATTTTGGCTCTATTTTATTTGTGGATGAAGCCAATTGTATCTTAAACTCAACTCGGGAACCAATCGCTAAAATTTCTTCTTTTTCAATTGATGAATTTGAGTTTTTTCGAATCTCATTGTATACCCTATCTCTTTTTTCTTTGTAAGTTTTAAAAGCTTCATAAATTGCCTTTGCCATTTTTTGCTGATTGGCAGAGCTTTTTAAAAAAGCGTTCTCTTTGGAATTTGTTAAAAATCCAGTCTCAATTAAAACACTAGGCATTGTTGTTTTATACAACACTACAAATCCAGCTTGCTTTACACCTCTGTCTTTTCTTCCAATTTTTTTAAATTCTTTTTGAATCTCACTGGCAAAACTAATACTTTGGTTCAAATAGGCACTTAATTGCATGGTTCGAGCAATCAATTTTTCTGGTGTAATTTTTTGATAAGTACTGCTGCTGTTTTCTTCTAGTTCAATTACAGAGTTCTCTCTTGCTGCTATTTCTTCTTGTTCGTCTGTTTTATGAAGTCCCAAAACATAGGTCTCAGTTCCATAAGGAGAAGATTTCGCATTGGCATTGGCATGAATACAAATAAATAAATCTGCTTTTTTTGTGTTGGCTATTTTTGCTCTATTATCAAGAGTTACAAACTTATCTGTTTTTCTTGTGTAGTCAACGGTTACATCTTTGTCATTGGCTTCTATTAGTTTACCCAGTTTCAGAGCAATGCTCAAAGCTATAGTCTTCTCTTTGCTTCCTGTCCCAGAACAACCATCATCATGACCACCATGCCCAGCATCAATCACTACTGTTTTAAATTTCTTACCTTGAGAATAAGAAGAGTTAAAAAAAAACAATGCTCCACTCACAAGAAAGAGGATTCTAATTCGTTTGTGCATAATTATGGGAGTTATCAGTGTCATTTTTTCTAAAAACATAGTTTTTCGATTAACTTTGCCTCAATTTCTATTATGAGTACAAAACAAATTTAACATTATACCACTTAAGGACATATTCATACAAGTATTTTTTATTAGCTTGACATTGTTAATATTGTTGCTGCCAAGCTCCTTATTAGCGCAAGACACACTGCCTACTGAACCACCAAAAGTAAAAAGACTGATGGATGAGCCTGTGAAGTATGATGCTGTGGATTCTACAATTCTGGATGTGGTGGAGCAAAAAGTATACCTTTATAGCGGTGCAATTGTAAAATTTGGCGAAATTCAGCTAAAAGCAGGTTACATTGAATACGATTTTAAGAATAAAAATGTGTGTGCATATCCCCGAAAAGACTCTTTAGGAAAAGACATTGAATTCCCTGAATTTACCGATGGAAACGAAACTTTCACTGCAAAATTGATGTGTTATAATTTTGAAACAAAAAAAGCATTTGTAGAAGGAAGCAGAACCAAACAAGGTGAAGGATTTGTTCATTTTGAAAAAGTTAAAGTATACGCAAACAAGGAAACACACGGCCTACATGGAAAATACACAACTTGTGAAGACGAACATCCACATTACTATTTCAATATTTCAAAAGCAGTTGTAAAACCAAATGACAAAATTGTTGCTGGCCCGCTGATGCTTTACATAGCCGATATCCCTACTCCTCTTGCTCTTCCTTTCGGTTTTTTTCCAAACCAAAAAAACAAGGGAGCTGGACTAATAATCCCTACCTACGACAATTCGGTACCTTGGGGAAGCGGTGTGAGAAATGGAGGTTATTATTTTCCAATAAAAGACAAAGCAGACGTACAACTAACAGGAAGTATTTACGCGAGAGGAACTTGGGGAGTAAGAGCTGTAACACGATACAAAAGCTTGTATAAACACAATGGAAATTTTCAGTTGTCATTCCAAGAGAACATTAATGGAGACAAAGAAATCCCAACTCTAACTCGGTATTCAAAATCAAGGATTTTTTCAGTGATTTGGAATCACAACCAAGACCCGAAAGCAAGACCCAACTCTACTTTCAATGCAAATGTGAACTATAACAGCAATGCCCGAACCGACATCAATTCGGTGGGAACTGGATTTTTAAATAACTCCTATCAATCCTCTATTTCTTACAGAAAACTATTCCCAAACACCCCATTCAGCATTAACATAAATGCTTCACAAAGTGGGACTTACATTCCTTCGGATACAGCTAGAGGAAGGCAAGCGTACAACAACCTAACCTTTAATTTACCAGACATAAATTTCGCTATGAACAGAATTTATCCGTTCAAAGCACTTGAAAACGAAAAGAATGCAGGTAAAACTTGGATGAAAGAAGCTTCTAAAATTTTCTTGACTTGGAATACCCAAATGAGAAATGAGGTAAACTTTATTGACACAGCCTTGGGTGGAGATATCATAAACCAATTGTTACCCCGAGTAAAAAATGGTGTGCAACACAATATATCGGCAGGAACATCAATAAAGGTTTTGAAGAAAAATGTTACACTGAATCCTTCGATTAGATTGACCGAAAGATGGTATTTCCAGAAACTAAATCAGGTTTACAACACAGCTCAAGACGCTGTATTGAGAGATACTTTGAGAGGAATTGACAACTGGAGCAGAGCAATGAACGGAAGTATGAGTATTTCGGCAACAACAAAAGTTTACGGGTTTTATCAATTTGCAGAAATTGCCAAAGGAAAAAGGCAAACCTTAGTAAGACACGTATTTACTCCGAGTGTTTCTTTTAATTACTCTCCTAGGCTCAACACATATACAGATACGCAGTATGTCAATGTAAACAATATTATTCTTCCATACACCCCCTTACAATTAGGAGTTTATGGCGTTCCTCCAAATACTTCTTCTGGTGCTTTGGGATTAAATTTAACCAACTCATTTGAAATGAAAATCAAAACCAAAACCGACACGGGAATGGTTTACAAAAGGGTGAAACTAATAGATAACTTAACTCTCTCGACTAGTTATGATTTGATAAGAGAAGAATTCAAATTAGCCGACATTAACATCACGGGGAGAACCACACTTTTCAAAACTATTAGTTTAAATGGAAACATGAGATTCAATCCTTATGCATTGAATGATTCTTTAAGAACGATTAGAATAAACGAATACGAAGTAAATAAATCGGGAAAACTAGCTCGAATGACAGATGCAAACTTAGCTGCTAGCTTTAGTTTGTCGCCCGAAACTTTTAGAAAAAAGAAAACTGAAACTGCCGAAAACGAGAAAACAGAAGAGGCTTTTGACCCTTATGACATTCCCTGGAATGCTTCTTTTACCTACAACTTAAATGTTAGAAACTTCGTGAATGAGGCTTCCGACAAAGATACAACTACCTACATTCAGACTGCTGGAGCTAGTGGTACGGTAACTTTTACAGAGAATTGGCGCGTTGGCTTTAACCTAAACTATGACATCACAAACAAGAAGCTATCATACACTTCTTTAGATATTTACAGAGATTTACATTGCTGGGAAATGAGACTAAGCTGGGTTCCTTTTGGTCCAAGACAGAGTTACAACTTTCAGATAAATGTGAAGTCATCCATATTGCAAGATTTACAATACAAAAAGCAATCTCAGCCCAATGAATTTCGTTAGGCAAATCTAGAACTTAGATTATTCTATTAAATTTGAAAAACCGAATTCACCATGAAACACTATCTGGTATTTTTATTTCTCGCATTCCTTTCTTCGAATAATTTCGCTCAAGATATAAAACAAACAGACACACTTTCTTTTAAAGAAAAAAAATGGAAACTATCCACACATCTTGTGAGTCAGCCATATATTTTTAACACAGACCACGGGTATCCTAACTTATTTACAGGAATTGGAATCACCCGAAAAATTGGCAAATTTGGTGTGCGATTGAATTACAATTATTTCGACAATGACAAATCAGGGCCGTTTACTATCGATAGTGTAAATAGTTTTGAGGATATTACCTACACCAAAGAACATGCACTTAGATTAGGAATCGAATACCAAGCTAATTATTCAAAAATGTTTTCAGTTCTATTTTTTGCAGATTACATCTTTGCCCCTTTTAACTCCAACTACACCGTTTTTAAAGGAAACGAAGCACCGATCATTTCTGCAGAAACATATGGAATTTGCAACGGAGCGACTTTAGGTATTGGCATTAACTTTAGTTTTAACGAACATATTTCGCTGAGCGGTGAAACCCGTCTTGACTTTTTATCTTTGCAACAAAATCAAGAGATAAAAAACTACAACAATGGCACTATTGTTGAATACCAAACTTCTCAGAGCACAATGAATTTAAAACTAATTGGTACTATTAGTATCAACTACCATTTCTAACAAAATTACTCATGAACAAATTTCTTTATCTATTTCTTAGTATCACTTTTTTAATAACAAGCTGCAATATATCTGCTCAGCCAGGCATTTATGGTTCTACAAACAAAAAAGCTGAAGAGCTCTTCAAAAAAGGGTATTCAGCCTATCGAAATAGCTATGGAAGTGCCGAAAAATTGCAAGAAGCAGAAACATACGTGATCAAGGCTATTAAAAAAGATCCTGAATTTTCAGCCGCATATTTAATGATGGGAGAAATTGAAATTGCCAAAGGAAATTTAGACAAAGCCATCAGTTACAAAGAACAAGCACTTTCAATAAACCCTGAATTCTCTAAAAACGAATATTTTTATTTAGCCAGATTGCTTATGAGAGCAGGAGAATACGAAAAATGCAAAAGGAATTCCTTGAAGTTCTTGAATTACAAAAACACTAACGAGCATTTTCAGTCGGAAGCAAGACAAATGTTGATTAATTGTGAATTTGCCGAAGAGGCAATCAAAAGTCCAGTTCCATTTGACCCTAAAAACCTAGGAAGCGAAATAAACACTGACAGAGCTGAATATTTCCCGACTTTTACGGGTGATGGAGACAAAGTGATTTTTACACGAAGAATTCTAGAGCCAACAGCTGTAAGACGAGGCGGACAACAAGAAGATTTCTATACAAGCACCCGGAAAAAAGGGATTTGGGAAGAAGCATCTCCCCTTTCTAGCTCTATCAATTCGTTTTTTAATGAAGGAGCTCCGACCATTTCTGCAAATGGTAATTTTTTGATTTTCACCTCTTGCCAGGGAGTTGATGGCGAATATGGAGACAATAGACAAGGAATGGGAAGTTGTGATTTGTTTTATGCTCAAAGAATTGGAAAAAAATGGGGGAAACCAAGAAATTTAGGTTCAAAAATAAATACGCGTCATTGGGAGTCGCAGCCTTGTTTCTCTGCTGATGGAAGAACTTTGTATTTCATAAGAGCCATTAAAACAGGAAGATCACTGGATCCCGATCAACAAGATATTTATGTATCTAAACTAGAAAATAGCGGGTATTGGACAACTCCAGAAAAATTATCGAATATCATTAACACTCCCATGAGAGAAGAATCTGTTTTTATTCATCCAGATGGACAAACTCTTTATTTCGGTTCAAATGGTCACCCTGGTATGGGCGGAATGGATTTGTATTTTTCTAGACTTCAAGAAAATGGAGAATGGGGAACTCCAGTAAATTTAGGTTATCCAATAAACACAAGTGGAAATGAAAACAGCATCATTGTTTCTCCTGATGGAGAATTGGCCTACTTTGCCTCAGACAGGAAAGGAGGATTTGGCGAATTGGATCTCTATTCGTTTGAGTTGCCAGAAATTGCAAAACCTATTTACGCTTCTTATATGAAAGGAATTGTATATGACGAAGTCACGAAGGCTAAACTGAACGCTACTTTCGAAATTATTGACATTACTAACAACGAGGTTGTACTTGTTTCAAATTCGGACCCAATCACTGGGGAGTTTTTAGTAAATATTCCCACCAACAAAAATTTAGCCATCAATGTAGCTAAAAAAGGATACTTCTTTTTTTCGAAAAACTTCGCATTCGATAACTCCAAAGAACCCCAAAATATTGATATTCCGCTTAGTAAAATTGAAGTGAGCGAAAAACCATTTGTGCTTGAAAATATATTCTTTGATGTTGCCAAATTTAATCTCAAACAAGAATCAAGAGCGGAACTTGATAAATTATTTGAACTAATGGAACAAAATGAAGCTGTTAAGATAGAAATTGGAGGACATACCGATAGCGATGGAGATGCAAAATTAAACAAAGAATTATCTGAGAAAAGAGCCAAATCTGTTGTAAACTATCTCGTGCTAAAAGGAATTGATATATCAAGACTTACTTTCACTGGATATGGTTCGGCAAATCCTAGAGCAAAAAACGATAGCCCCGAAAACAAAGCTCTAAACAGAAGAACTGAGGTGAAAATAATTGGTGCATAATTTTAAAAGTATCCAAGTCATACTCCTTAAAACTGATGTTTTACAAGTCCTAAAACTAGAGAGAATAGTTTCTTTTTCCCTCAGATTAACCTATCTTCGCAGGGTTAAAACTAACGTATGAATAACAAAAGAAAAAAGAGCGAAGCTCTAAAATATCATAGCCATCCAAAACCAGGAAAAATTGAGGTGGTGCCAACAAAAAAATATTCATCTCAAAGAGATTTATCTCTGGCATACTCCCCAGGAGTTGCCCAACCTTGTCTAGAGATTGCAGCCAACAAAGACGATGTTTACAAATACACATCCAAAGGTAATTTGGTAGCAGTAATTTCCAACGGAACTGCGGTTTTGGGATTAGGAAACATTGGACCAGAAGCATCTAAACCAGTAATGGAAGGAAAAGGTGTTTTGTTTAAAATATTTGCTGATATTGATGTATTTGACATCGAAGTAGACACCGAAAATGTAGACGAATTTGTAGAAACTGTAAAAAGAATTGCTCCAACTTTTGGAGGAATTAACTTGGAAGATATTAAAGCTCCTGAAGCATTTGAAATAGAAAGAAGATTGGTTGAGGAACTAGACATCCCAGTGATGCATGACGACCAACACGGAACTGCAATAATATCGACCGCTGCACTTAAAAATGCACTAGAAATAGCTAAAAAAGATATCGCAAAAGTAAAAATTGTGGTAAACGGTGCAGGAGCAGCTGCGATTTCTTGTACTAGACTATACATCTCATTAGGAGCAAAGAAAGAGAATATAATCATGTGTGATAGCAAAGGTGTTATCAAGAAAAGCCGAGGGAATTTAACCTCTCAGAAATCAGAGTTTGCAACAGAAAGAGAAGATCTTGAATCGTTGGAAGATGCTATGAAGAATGCAGATGTTTTTGTAGGATTATCCAAAGGAAATATTGTATCGCCAGAAATGCTAAAAACGATGGCAAAAACTCCTATCGTATTTGCAATGGCAAACCCTGAGCCAGAAATTGAATATGACCTAGCTGTAAAAACTAGAGACGATATTATTATGGCAACCGGAAGATCTGATTATCCAAACCAAGTGAACAACGTGCTTGGGTTCCCATTCATTTTTAGAGGAGCATTGGATGTGAGAGCTACCAAAATAAACGAAGCTATGAAAATGGCCGCAGTGCATGCACTTGCCGATTTAGCTAAAGAATCTGTGCCAGAACAAGTAAATATTACATACAACGAAGTGAATATTTCATTTGGTAAAGATTACATTATTCCTAAACCATTTGACCAAAGATTAATTTCTGAAATACCACCTGCTGTAGCCAAAGCGGCAATGGAAAGTGGTGTTGCGCTACAACCCATTACAAATTGGGAAAAATACAAACACGAACTTGAAGACAGATTAGGAACAGGAAATAAGATTGTAAGATTACTTCACAACAGAGCTAAAGCTCAGCCGAAAAGGGTTGTGTTTGCCGAGGCAGACCACTTGGATGTATTGAAAGCCGCTCAAGTTGTTTACGAAGAAGGAATTGCAATTCCTATTTTGTTGGGAGATAAAGAAACTATTGAGGAATTGATGGACGAAATTGGGTTTGAAAGTAAAATCGAAATCATTGACCCAAAATCATACAAAGAGAGAAAGAGAAAAAGAATTTTTGCTGAAAAATACTGGGAATTACGCCAAAGAAAAGGTGTAACCATGTTTGACGCAGATAAAATAATGAGAGAAAGAAATTATTTTGCCGCAATGATGCTCAATGAAGGAGATGCAGATGCATTTATTTCAGGTTACGCAAGAAAGTATTCAACTGTGCTGAAACCTTTGATAGAAATCATTCCAAAAGTAGATGGTGTAGATAAAATCTCATCGACTAATGTTATGCTAACCAAAAGAGGCCCAATGTTCCTTTCGGACACAGCAATCACTCCTAACCCAACAGGAAAAGACTTAGCACTGATTGCAGAAATGACTGCTACAGTTGTGAAAATGTTTGGAATGACTCCTGCTCTAGCAATGTTGTCTTATTCGAATTTTGGATCTGCGGATAATCATACTTCTCGAAAGGTGAAAGAAGCTATTGCAATACTCCATGAGTGTTGCCCAGATTTGATAATCGATGGTGAGATTCAAGCCGATTTTGCACTTAATCCGGAGATGCTGAAGGAGAAATTTCCATTTTCGAAATTGGTAGGAAAAAATGTGAATGGATTGATTTTCCCTAACCTAGATTCAGCTAACATAAATTACAAACTGTTAAAAGAATTGAACGGAATAGATTCAATAGGACCTGTAATTATGGGATTAACAAAACCCGCACATATTCTTCAACTAGGTGCAAGTGTAGACGAAATTGTAAACATGGTCGCTTTGGCTGTTGTGGATGCTCAAAATAAAGAAAAGTTAGATAAATAAGATAGAATGGCAATAGACAAAACAAACCCCTGGCATAAAGTTTCAATAGGAAAGGAAACTCCGGCCGTGGTAAATGGAATTATAGAAATTCCTAAGAATACAAGAGCAAAGTACGAATTGGACAAAGAGTCTGGAATGCTATTAATGGATAGAGTTATTTTCTCTTCGATGCATTACCCAGCTAATTACGGGTTTATCCCGCAAACTTATTGTGACGATAAGGATCCTCTGGACATCATGGTGTTGAGTCAGATTGATGTAGTGCCAATGTGTATTGTTTCTGCTAAAGTAATTGGAGTAATGAGAATGATTGATGGTGGTGAAATGGATGACAAAATTATTGCAGTAGCAGAGCACGACATGAGTGTAAATCACATGAATGACATTTATGATTTACCTGCTCACTGGATAAAGGAATTACGAAACTTTTTTGAAGATTACAAGAAACTAGAAAACAAAAAGGTAGAGGTTGAAGAGTTTCAAAATAAAGAAACTGCAATGACTATAATCAAACAAAGCATGGAGGATTACAAAACTTATGTAGCCAACAACTAATTGATTTTAATACTCAAAAAAAACTCCTTGACTCTAATCAAGGAGATTTTTTTTGCCCTATTTGGTAGGTTCTCTGTTCTTCCGATATTTCAACATTCTGAAATTCCAATTGAACTTCATTCAGGAATTGCGGATAATCCTCCTCATTGTATCGAGCCGAAAAATGCCCAATTAATAATGAGCCAACTTTAGCTTGATTTGCAATCATTCCTGCTTGTTTAGCTGTGGAATGAAACGTCTTTTTTGCTAAAGCAATTTCCCTTTCCAGAAAAGTGGTTTCGTGGTACAATACATCCACTCCATTTACCAGAGGAATTATTTTTTCTCTGTAAGCCGTATCAGAGCAAAATGCATAGCTTCTCTCCTGCTCTGGCGGAAAAGTTAAGGTTTTATTTGGAATAATTTCACCCTGTACAGTTTCAAAATCATCTCCCATTTTGATGCCATCAATTTTGTAGTGTGGCACTTCATAAAACTTAAGTTTTTCTGATTTCGCTTTGCGTGGTCTAGGTTTTTCTTTGATTATAAATCCGTTTGTTAAAATTTTATGTTTGAGAGGAATCGTGTGTACTTCTATATTCTTGTCTTCGTATATTTTTTCGCTCTCCTTGCTTGTTAACTCATGAAAAACAAGTTTGTATCGCAATTGAGTATACGAAGCTCTTAGCTGAATATGAATAATTTCTTGCAACTCTTTAGGAGCATAAACATTCAAATCGGCCACTCTTCCTAATAAATGCATAGAAGAAATCAAACCAACTAATCCAAAATAATGATCGCCATGCAAATGAGAAATAAATACCCCACAAATTTTTAAAAAACTCACTTTTGCTTTTCGCAATTGCACCTGTGTTCCTTCACCGCAATCTATTAAAAAGTACTTATTAGAATATTGAACCAATTGTGATGTTGGCCTTTTTTTTAAAGTGGGCAATGCACTTCCACTTCCTAATATTGTAACTTCAAATTTGTTCAATGTTTTTGTTTTATATAATAATTACTGTTATTCCTGCGAAGTCCGGAATCTGAAACAAGAGTATATTTTAACACAAAGATTCATGCTTTCTCAGGAATGACGCTGTTATAAAAAAGATTTTACCGTCTAATTTCCCTGATTTGCTCATACCTAAAACAATTTGTAAAATGGTCGTTTACCATTCCTACCGCTTGCATAAAAGCATAGCATATTGTGGAACCTACAAACTTAAATCCTTTCTTTTCCAAATCTTTGCTCATAGCGTCCGATTCGGGTGAAGTAACCCGTACTTCCATTTTGTTTTTCAAATTAGAAGTGATTACTTCATTTCCCACAAAATTCCATAAATAGTCGGAAAAACTACCCTTTTCTTTTTGAATTATGAGGAATGCTTGTGCATTTGTTACGGCTGCTCTGATTTTCAATTTGTTTCGTACAATACCAGTATCTCCGATCAGTTTTTGTATCTTTTCTTCCTTATAATTAGACATAATTTCTGGAACAAGCCCATCAAAAGCTCTGTAATAACCTTCTTGCTTTTTAAGAATTGTTATCCAACTCAATCCGGCTTGAGCTCCCTCTAAAATAAGTTTGGCAAATAATTCTTGGTCGTCATAAACTGGGACTCCCCATTGATCATCGTGATATTTCACATAAATAGGATCTTCTCCACACCAAGAACAACGATTCATAGTTAATTATTTTCTTTTGGAAGCTAACAATGTGTTTTTCAACAAAGAAGCAATAGTCATTGGTCCTACACCTCCAGGAACCGGAGTAATAAACGAGCACTTTTCAGCAACTTCATCAAACTTTACATCACCTTTTAGGCAATACCCTGATTTTTTTGTTTTATCGGCAATCCTTGTAATTCCCACATCAATCACCACGGCATTTTCCTTTACCATATCAGCTGTAACAAACTCGGGTTTACCCAATGCTACAATCAATATATCTGCCATTAATGTCAATTCTTTCAAATTCACAGTTCGGCTATGGGTAAGAGTTACCGTACTATTTCCGGGATAAGAATTTCTTCCCATCATAATACTAATAGGAGCTCCTACAATATTACTTCTTCCTACAACCACACAATGTTTTCCAGCGGTCTCGATGTTGTAACGCTCCAATAGTTGTAAAATTCCAAATGGAGTTGCAGGTAAAAAAGCTGGTAAATTAAGAGCTGTTCTTCCTATATTTTCTGGATGAAATCCATCTACATCTTTCTTAGGATTGATGGCTTGTGTTACTTTTTTCTCACTGATGTGATCAGGCAATGGCAATTGAACTATAAATCCATCAATCTCTTCATTGTTGTTTAATTTATCAATCTTGTGAAGCAATTCAGCTTCCGAGATCGTATCGGGAAGTCTAATCAAAGAACTTTCGAAACCAACTCGCTCGCAGGCTACAACTTTTGCATTCACGTAAGTTTTACTCGCTCCATTATTTCCAACTAAAACAGCTGCCAAATGAGGGATTTTCTTTCCCTTCGATTTCAAATAATTTACTTCTTCTTTTATCTCGTCTTGTATTTCGAGCGAAGTTTTTTTACCGTCTATTAGAATCATTTTTTTAATGCTTAGTGATGAGTATTTAGTTTTTAATTATTTTTCCTACAAATCTTTCTGGCCGATCTATATTCGATACAACGTTTGCAAGGTTTTTCTATCTTCTATATTTTATAATCTGTATCTTTCAAAATTTCAATTGGTCGCTTAAAACTTACATTCTTCCTTTTTGCATCTGTTTCATTTGCTTCATCATCCCCATCATTCCCTTCTTATTATTCATCATTTGCATCATTTTGCTCGTCTCCTTAAACTGTTTTAAAAGTTTGTTCACTTCCTGAATACTCTGCCCACTTCCTTTTGCCAATCTTTGTTTCCTTGTACCATTCAGTACTGTTGGGTTTTCTCTTTCATGAGGTGTCATAGATAAGATTATTGCTTCTATTCCTTTGAAAGCATTTTCATCTATGTCAGCGTCTTTTATTTGTTTCCCTACTCCAGGAATCATTCCCATTAAATCTTTTACGTTCCCCATTTTTTTGATTTGCTGAAGCTGACCTAAAAAATCGTTGAAATCAAATTTATTTTTCGCAATTTTTGCTTGAAGTTTTTTAGCTTCCTCTTCATCAAACTGCTGCTGAACCTTTTCTACTAAGGAAACAACATCACCCATTCCCAAAATTCTGTCGGCCATTCTGCTCGGGTGAAATACATCCAGAGCATCCATTTTTTCTCCTGTACCAATAAACTTAATCGGTTTATTTACCACAGATTTTATCGAAATTGCCGCACCACCTCTTGTATCACCATCTAATTTAGTAAGGATAACTCCTGTAAAATCAAGTCTTTCGTTGAATGTTTTGGCCGTGTTTACAGCATCTTGACCAGTCATTGAATCTACAACGAAAAGGATTTCTTGAGGATTGATTGCCTTTTTGATTTCCTCTATTTCAGCCATCATTTTTTCATCCACTGCCAAACGTCCAGCTGTATCCACAATAATTGTGTTGAAACCAGCAGTTTTTGCATGTTCAATTGCAGCCTCTGCAATTTTTACAGGATTTTTCTCTTCTTTGTTTGAATAAACTTCAATTCCTAATTGGTCTCCCAACACATGCAATTGGTCTATTGCGGCAGGACGATAAACATCACAAGCTACCAATAATACTTTTTTATTCTTCTTTTCGGTTAGGTATTTCGCCAACTTCCCAGTATGGGTCGTCTTACCAGACCCCTGCAAACCAGCCATTAAAATAACAGCAGGCTTTCCAGTTACATCCAACTCCACGTTTTCACTTCCCATTAATTTGGTAAGCTCTTCGTTAGTGATTTTTATCATCAACTGCCCCGGAGAAATTGCACTCAGCACATTTTGTCCCAGAGCTTTTTCTTTAATAGTTGTCGTAAATTCTTTTGCTGTTTTGTAGTTTACATCCGCATCAACCAACGCTCTACGAATTTCTTTTACAGTCTCTGCAACGTTTATTTCCGTTATCTGCCCCTGCCCTTTTAATACTTTAAAGGCTCTTTCTAACTTATCGGATAAATTATCAAACATATCTTTTCTTTTTTAATTCTTTATTATTCTATTCTTTCTGGAACAAAACTCTTACAAAATAAACGTGTAAAAGTATTATTTTACAAATATACCTACATTTTTGAAGGCACTTCAATTCCCATTAAACTCATTGTAAACCGTACAGTTTTGGCAACTTTTTCTGTCAATAAAAGTCTTACGTTCTGTTTGCTTTGATCTTCTTCTTTAAAAATTGAAACTGACTGATAAAACGAATTGTACAATTTTACTAAATCGTAAGTATAATTAGCAACCAATGCAGGGCTATACGATTTTCCTGCTTCTTGGATCATTTCTGGCAAATCCAATAAATGTTTTATGATATCAACTTCGCTTTTTTCTACTTCAGTATTAAGGTTCAATTGAGAAACCTCACCTCTTTGCTTATTCACAATAGATTGTGTTCTGGCAAATGTATATTGAATAAAAGGACCCGTATTCCCGTTCAAGTCAATTGACTCTGCGGGATTGAACATCATAGATTTTTTTGGATCTACTTTCAGCAAATAATACTTTAATCCTCCTAAACCAATTTGAGCAAAAAGTTCTTCTAATTGATCTGGGTTTAAACTTTCAATTTGTCCTCTTTCTTCTGTTGTATTTTTGGCATCTTGAATCACCTCTGCCATCAAATCATCAGCATCTACAACTGTTCCTTCTCTAGATTTCATCTTACCTGTAGGCAAATTCACCATTCCGTATGACAAATGGAAACATTCATCTGCAAAAGAATATCCCAATTTTTTCAATATTGTGAACAACACCTTGAAGTGGTGCTCTTGTTCATTACCCACCGTGTAAATCATTCCGACAGTTTTTGGATAATCTTCAAACCTTTTTACTGCAGTCCCCACATCTTGAGTCATATAAACTGAGGTTCCGTCTCCACGAAGTAATAATTTATCATCCATTTTTTCGGAAGACAAATCACACCAAACAGAGCCATCTTCTTTTTTGTACAAAACTCCTTTTTCTAGTCCTGACTCTACAATATCTTTTCCTAAAATGTATGTATCACTTTCGTAATACAAAGAGTCAAAATCTACACCCATTGTGTCGTAGGTGACGTCAAATCCTTTGTAAACCCAAGAATTCATCATGCCCCACAATTTCACAACTTCTTCTTCACCTTCTTCCCATTTTTTGAGCATTTCCTGCGCTTTCAATAAGATTGAAGCTTCTTTTTCTGCTTTTTCCTTTTCTTCTCCAGCTTCAATAAGTTGTTTTATTTCTTCTTTGTATTTCTGATCGAAAATCACGTAATACTTTCCTACGAGCTTATCTCCTTTCAATCCAGAACTCTCTGGAGTTTCATTGTTACCAAATAACTGCCAAGCCAACATGGATTTACAAATATGAATCCCTCTATCATTGATGATTTGCGTCTTAACAACATCATGACCATTTGCTTTTAAAATATTCGCTACCGAATACCCTAGAAAAATATTTCTCAAGTGTCCTAAATGCAAAGGCTTATTTGTGTTTGGTGAAGAAAATTCTACAATGTAAGTTTTGTCCGTTTTTTCTGCAACTCCATAATTCTCAATATTCAAAATATCCTGAAACTTATTCAGCCAATAGTCCGAACTTATTTCTAGGTTCAAAAATCCCTTTACTACATTAAAACCAGTTACAAAAGATATTTCCTTTTTCAAAAATTCACCAATTACTTTCCCTGACTCTTCAGGATTTTTTTTTGTGATCCTCAACAATGGAAATACAACAAGTGTAACATCTCCCTCAAAGTCTGTTTTAGTTTTTTGAAGTTGAATTAAGTTGTCAGTAATCTCTGGATAGAGCTCCTTGAGTTTATTTCTTATTTGTTGTTGCATGAAAAAGAGTTGTATTTACAAGCCACAAAGATACGATTTGTAATCAAAACAGATAAGAATAAAACCAAAGGTTTTTTCATAAAAAAATCCCTTTTGCCAGAAGCAAAAGGGATTTTAAATTTTTCAATCGATAAAACCTTATCTAAACAAAGTCAAAGGGAAATTTTCTGTTACTTCCTTTCCTCCATAAAACCCTTGTAGCACTACAAAGTAAGTTCCTTCTGAAAGTTTTGAACCATTTTGGTCTGTTCCATCCCAGGTGAATTTAGCATCTTCAGATTCAAAAACTATTTGTCCCCATCTGTTATAAACTCTCACATTCAAAGCGTCAAAGCATCTGTCATAAGCATCTTTTTTCAGGTAGAACAAATCATTTATTCCATCGTCATTTGGTGAGAATACGTTAGGTACGTTGTAAGAATACGGATCTCTTTTAATAGGAACAGAAACTCTTCTTGAAACAGTATCTTTACTTCCATCACATCCTAACGAATAACCTAGAGCCTCGATATAAAAACTATCTAAACTTAAAATCTCACATTCGTTAACGTCCCAACAAAATCTTGCTCCTACTTTTCCAACACCTTCAAATGTTGTAGAGTTTATTTTTCTAACATTTGAAATTTGTGCTGTATCAACCAAACCTGTTGTTGCATCTTCCCATTCAAAAACATAAACGCCACCTGTTGGAGCTGGTAAATTTACAACAGCACCAAACTGAAATGCATTTGATGAAATTTGAAGGAAAAATGTGTCATTTCCATTTGGATCATTAGCCACAAGATCTATACACTTCTCTTCATCAAATTCGAAAATTGATCTTGCCGAAAAATTCTCTAACACTGGTTTTGAATTGATATTACATCTCAAAGCAGCGTATTGAATATCTCTTACAGTTTCTCCTATTTTTACGCCATTTCTATACTCAATTACTTTTACAGAAATTACATATTTACCTAACTGTGCAGGTCGAGCTGTTACAATTCCCGTAGAAGAATTGATTGTACATAAACTTCCAGGGCCTAAAATATTCGTTAAGTTAAATCCAGCATTCCACCCTAATAAATTAGGTGTACAACCAGTAAATGTGTTAATTGGATTAACTAAAAAATATGCCAAACTATCTCCATCTGCATCTGTGCAAGAAAAATCAATTTGTTTATCAAATCCAATACAAAAATACCCATCAGTAGGATAATCAACAAACAATGGAGTGCTATTTCCTCCTGCCAAAGCAGGATCCGGAAATTTAGTATATAATCCTAAATTATTCGCAGTGACATTAAGAATTGTATTTCTACAGCAAAGTGACCAAGTTGACATATATCCATTTGGATTATTCGCTAAAAAACTAATACTTCCTTTGTAAATGTGAGTTTCAACACAAAGACCAGGAGGAGTATAACATTCATCTCCAAAATTAATCTGATAAAAAGTGTCTCGAGTTGCCGTTACTGAACTTACGTTAGCACAAGTAACTTGATCTAATATTGAAATAGAATAACTGCTACCAAGAGTTGCAGCTCCTGGCTCACAATACCTAAACAATCTCATAATTACATCATATGAATTCGCTCCCGTTTGAATGTACTGAATATCACCTCCCACTCCATGAGAGGACTTCCCTGTAAAAGATAAAGCAAGGAAAAATGTTGAAATCAAAAGTATTTTTTTCATTATATTTTATTTTTATAAGTTTATGTTACTAAATTATTATCATTTCTTCATTTACACTCAATACTTTCATGAAAGAGTTGTTTTTATTCATAAACAAAAAAACAAATCTGTTCTGAACTTGAAATCAGGGGACTTCTTAATATAAGTTTACCTCTCTTTCCAGAGTTATTCCATAAGTTTCGGAAACCGATTGAATTATTCGAGAAGACAAATCATAGATATCTTTGCCAATAGCTCCACCGTAATTCACCAAAACCAATGCTTGATTTTTGTGAACGCCATAACTCCCAATAGTTTTCCCCTTCCATCCCATTTGATCTATTAACCAACCTGCGGCAATTTTTACAGTTCCATCTTTCTGGGGATAATTTGCAATTTGAGGAAATTGAGTTTTTAATGAATTAAATTGAGTAACGGAAATAACTGGATTTTTAAAAAAACTACCTGCATTACCTATAATTTTTGGGTCGGGCAATTTACTAGACCTTATGGCTATTACTGCATCACTGATTGCTCTAACAGATGGCTTCGAGACATTCATTTCTTTCAATTGAGATTCAATTGCACCATAACTAGTATTGAAGACGGGTTGCTTTTGAAGTTCGAAAGTTACCGAAGTTATTATGTATTTTCCTTTGTGAGAATTTTTAAAAATACTTTCTCTGTATCCAAACCTACATTCTTCTTTGCTAAAGGTTTCAATCTTTAAAGTTTCTAAATTTAACGCTTCAAGTGAATGAAATACGTCTTTTATTTCTACACCGTAAGCTCCAATATTCTGCATTGGACTTGCTCCAACATTACCAGGTATAAGCGATAGGTTTTCTATCCCGCCCCAATTTTTTGATACGCAAAACAATACAAATTCATGCCAATTTTCTCCTGCTCCAGCTTTAATAAAGACTTCTTTTTCAGTTTCTTTTACAATCTCTTTTCCAGAAATTTCGTTTTTTAAAACAAGCCCTTCAAAATCTTTAGTAAACAGCATATTACTTCCGCCTCCCAAAATCAATTTTTCTCTTTTAGAATGTTTTTCGGTACTCAAAATTTCTTTAAGTTCACTGATTGATGAGAACGCACAAAAAACTTCTGCCTTAACTGGCACTGCAAAAGTTGTAAACTCTTGAATAGATTTATTATATTCGAACTGAACCAATGTTTTTTGATTTTTAATGAAGTCGAAAAATACAATTTTTTTTATTGAATGAGACATCCTTCTGGTAATTTCATTCGTTTTATGCACCCGTATTAGTTCAAGATGAAAATATACATTCGTTCCATATTAATTGTGCTTTGTTGCACCATACTATCTTTTGTTTCAAAAGGTCAGGATGAAGAACATATTTTTCTTTTCAAACAAAATAAAGGACAATGGAATTCTAAAGTAAATTTCAAAGCAGATATTTTGGATGGAGCTATGTTTTTGGAAAACACAGGGATTACCTATCATTTTGTGGATAAATCATTCATTCGTGAGAATCATGCCAATAAAAACGCAATTGCACCTGAGTCTGTTCACGGACATGTAATAAAAGTGAATTTTAATAAAGCGAACAAAAACCCCAGAATATTTACCTCTAGAAAAGCTTCACACTACGAAAATTACTTTATTGGCAATGACTCAACCCAATGGGCTTCCAATATCGGGATTTTTAATGAGGTGACTTATTCCGAAATGTATCCTTTAATTGATTTTAAAATCTATGAGCAGGAATCCAACATGAAATATGATTTTATTGTAAAACCTGGAGGAAACACAAAAAACATTTCGATGGAATACCAGGGAGCCGATCAAGTTTACATAGAAAATGATAATTTATATGTAACATCCTCCTTGACAGATATTATTGAAAACAAACCTTTCGCTTATCAAATTATTAATGGAAAAAAAATAAAAGTGCCTTGCTTTTTTAAACTAAAAAAAAATAAAGTGAAATTTGATTTCCCTGAAGGTTACAATAAAAACTATTCCTTAATCATTGACCCATTTCTTGTTTTTAGCACATATTCTGGCTCTACTTCCGATAATTTTGGATTTACTGCTACCTATGACACTTTGGGCCATACTTACGCTGGAGGAATTGTTTTTGGAACAGGATACCCTACTACCGTTGGAGCCTATGATTCTACCTTCAATGGGTTATCCTTAAATCCTGTGGATATAGGAATCACAAAATATAGCCTCAATGGAAGTAATCTCTTGTACTCAACTTACATTGGAGGTTCGGGAGATGATGCACCACATAGTTTAGTTACAAATGATGCGGGTGAACTGTACATATTTGGTAGTACTAGTTCTAATAATTTCCCTACAACTGCTGGTTGTTATGACAATACATTTAATGGAGGAACAAACATTAGTGCTTCTTTGGGAGGAACTGGCATGCAATATACCAATGGTTCTGACGCCATAATAATTAAATTGAATTCAATCGGAACTGCATTGTTGAGTTCAACGTATGTTGGTGGTTCTGGTAATGATGCAATTACTTTATTTGGTGGTCTAAATAGAAATTATGGAGATGAATTTAGAGGAGAAATAATATTGGATGCAAACGACAATTGTATTATAGCTACAAATACCACTTCAACGAATTTCCCTGTAGTTTCTGGGTTAACATCCCGAGGTGGAAGCTCAGATGCAATTGTTATGAAACTGAATTCCAATCTAACTTCATTATTATGGAGCACTCATTTAGGCGGAAACTCAGTAGATGCGGCCTACGGTGTTCAACAAGATGCGGCAGGAAATACTTTTGTAGTTGGAGGAACTACAAGTTCAAATTTTACCTCTGCGCAAAATACAAACTCTGGAGGAGTGGATGGATTCATAGCAAAATATAGTTCCACAAATGCTCTTTTAACTACAAGATACGTTGGAACATCATTATACGACCAAATTTATTTTGTTCAAATTGACGATTTTGATTCAGTATATATTTACGGGCAATCTTTGGGGAATATGCCAGTTACTGCGGGAAAATACAACAATTCTGGTAGCCATCAGTTTTTACAAAAATTCAACAATAGTATTAATGTATTAAATTTTAGTACCGTTTTTGGAACTGGGAACTCATCTATAGACATTTCTCCTTCTGCCTTTCTTGTCAATGATTGTGGACTTATATATATGAGTGGCTGGGGAGGAACTGTGAATGGTTCTGGATCAACAACGACAGGTCTTCCTGTTTCTGCCGGAGCTTTTCAAACAACCACAACTGGAAGTGATTTTTACCTGATTGTATTAGATGAAAACGCAACCGGATTAAATTATGCTACTTTTTTTGGTGGAAATGTATCGGCTGAGCATGTGGATGGGGGCACAAGTAGGTTTGATAAAAAAGGAAATGTATACCAAGCAGTTTGTGCTGGATGTGGGGGAAACAATGATTTCCCAACCTCAACAGGAGCATATTCTACCACAAATGGAAGTTCAAATTGTAATTTAGGTGTATTTAAATTCAATATCAATGAAATTAAAGCAATAGCTAGTGTGCCATCAGTTATTATTTGTTATCCAAGCGCAGCTTCATTTGGAAATAACAGTAGAAACGGAAACACATTTCATTGGGATTTTGGAGATGGAAATACAAGTTCAGCTTTTGCGCCTACACATATTTATTCTTCAGCAGGATTGTACAACGTGATACTTACAGTTTCTGATTCAACAGGATGTATAAAACCCGACACTGCCCTAATAACCGTCAATGTGTTTGATCCTGCTTCTGCAATTATTACTGCAGACACATCTATTTGCCCTAATACCAATTTGCAATTAAATGCATCGGGAGGCTCAAGTTATGTTTGGAGTCCAGCTGCTACATTAAGTAATCCATTCGTTGCTAATCCAATTGCTTCACCTACGGGACCAACAACTTATCAAGTAATAGTAACTAATCCATGCGGAATGGACACTTCTTATGTAAACATTGGAATTCATTCTGTTACTTCAACTACATCAAAAGACACAACAATTTGTAATGGTGATACTGCGCGACTTCTTGCTACCGGTGGTGGTAATTATTTTTGGACGCCTAATTCAAGGCTAATCAATCAAACTTCAGACAGTCCCCTCGTATTTCCAAATTCAACTACACAGTATAATGTTTCCATAACTACTCCAGAAGGTTGTCCTACCCAAGATAGTATTCTTATTACCGTTATTGATATACCCCAACCTATAATATCGAATAATGATTCAATTTGTGCAGGTTCTTCAATTAGTTTGATAGCTTCGGGAGCCGATTCCTATCGTTGGTCACCTTCCACAAGTTTAAACACAAACACTGGTTCCAACGTAAATGCGAATCCAAGTAATACCACAACTTACTATGTTGATTTCACAAATATATGCGCAACATTGATTGATAGTGTTACGGTATTTGTGATAAAGCCAGAAGCTGTTTCTTCTCCTAACGACACAATATGTTTTAACCAAACAGCATTAATATGGGCTTCTGGAGGAGTTTCCTATAGCTGGTCTCCGAGCTCGGCAGTAAGTTCACCGTCTGGAGACACAACAATAGTTTCTCCAATTTTACCAACAACTTTCAAAGTGATTATTACAGACGCAAATGGATGTATTGATTCGGCTTTTACGACTATCAATTTTTCACCCATCCCTTCGATTTACGCTGGTGAAAATCAAATTATTAATTTTGGTGAAACTGCAAATCTTTTAGCTACGAGTTCCCCTGGCACATTTTATTGGAGTTTTCATACTAGTTTGTCGGATACAGTGAACAAAGCCACGACTGCACAACCATCTAACACGACTCAATATGTCGCTAATTTGGTAGATGATTTTGGCTGTTTGGTTTCGGATACAGTTGTCATATCTCTGGATGGTAGTTTGTATGTACCCAATTCGTTTTCACCCAATGACGATGGAAAAAATGATGTGTTTAGAGTTCAGGGTGAAGATATTACAAACTTTAGATTGTTTGTTTTCAATAGATGGGGAGAACAAATATTTGAATCTACTAGTATAGCAAAAGCTTGGGACGGAACACACAAAGGACAGCTTTGTAAAGTAGATAGTTATGTTTGGAAAATTATTTACTCGGATGCCAATACTTCCCGAAAGGAAATTTATGGACATGTAAACCTCATTAAATAATTACAGTTCTGGAATCTCTTGAAGATATTCGTATGAATTTGTACGGAAATCTATTTTACAAATAAAATGAGTCAACCCATTTGTAACTATCAAGTAAGGGACACGCAAAGTCATGTTGTAAGTAGCAATTTGAGAAAAAGTTGATTGTGAAATCTCAACCTCTGGAGCTTTACATTCTATCAATATAACTGGTTTTGCCTCTTTGTTATACACCAAAGCATCAAAGCGCTTTATGCGTTCATTTACCTTTATTTGTTTTTCAACTTTTATGTAGTTTTTTGAGTAACCATGGTTATTCAACAAAAAATGAACAAAATGTTGTCTGACCCACTCTTCTGGAGTCAAGACAACATTCTTTTTCCTAATCACATCATAAATAAATGTCTTTTCACCTGATTGGTGTAGTTGAACCTCGAATGGAGGCAAGTTCAATTCAGTTAACTTCAAAAGGAAAATATTAAAAATTAGACAGAGGTTTGCTTTTTGGATATTTTACCTCATACTTTATTTTATACACTTTTGTTTCTCCCTTAGGAATAGATTCTTTCCAAGTTAATCTACCAGTTTCCTCCTCCTTTTTAGCTCCAGAAACATCTTTTACACTAATCTCTATACTTTCATCGCTTGTAATTGGAACTTGATCTTCCAGCATCAAATCTATATCCAGACTTTTCTTGTTTTTTACAGTAATCTGAATCCCCATGTCTACTTTTTTCTTACCTCCTAGCATTGCGTTTTTACTAACGTCTTTTATTTTTTCTCTTTCAATTACGATACTTTTATCTATTCCTAATATAAGACTCATCGTATCTTCCGTTGCATTTGGATTGATAAAAGTTGTTCCTACAAAAGTTCCTTCCAAAAATAAATTGGCTGAGCCTGGTAAAAAATTATACTTTTCCCATTCTTGAATATTCGCAATCAAAAATACATTGCAATTGTATTTAGGAGCAGAATAATAAAGGTAGTTTGCATCCATTACAAACTCTTCTAAATCTACCGCAGCTTTTCCGTTCATTCCACTAATCGAATAAGGAATAGAAATAGCAAACTCTCTGCTTACCATACTTTCTGTTGCACTAGTATAGCTTGCCATCGACTTAGAATTATAACTGTCTTGGGTTATCATTTCGGCAGCCGGGGCATAAGCAGAGTTCGCTTGGCTTAATGCCAAACCTCTCATTTTACTTCTACTGTCGTTCTGGAACCTCAACACCCAAGGATGAACTGTAGGTAATACTCCCACGTTAGCAGGACTTGTGGTAGATAAGGTAAGTGCCACATTTTTCCAATCAATGGAAGAGTTTTGATAAATTTTTGCTTTGCAAATAGCCGTTACTTTGTCTCCTATTCCTTGTGTTTTTATTTCATAAAAAGGTGTCCAGCCTATATTTTGAACCACATATTCCAATTTTATAGAAACAGTTTGAGCTTTGTCTGAAATCACCTCAATGTTCAATACATTTCCTCGAGTTTTGTATCCCAATTTAGACAATTCGGTATTCAGCTCTCCTCTTTCCTCTCTATATTCAGAAACCAATTTGTTCTTTTCATAAATCAAAGAATCTAGTTTGTTCAGGTTGTTTCGATAAAACTCTACCAAATCTAGCATATTATCTAAATTAAATCCACTGTTGGTTCCATTTGCACTTTTGTTGTAGAGAATTGCATTTTTTTCATATTCTAAATTTTGAGCTTGCTTTCCTGTTAGCTCTTCCTTACTTTTTAATTCCTCAATCTTATCGAGAATTGCAACAATAGAAGTAGGCTGCATCGATTTTTCTACATTTTCGCTATTAACCGAATTAGATAAAACAGTTATGCCACCAGTTCCCGAAACCTGAATCGTTGGACTCAAAATGCTATTTTCCATTCCAATGAACTTCACTTGGTTTGTTCCCTTTGTTAGCTTTACCGTTTGTTCTCTAGTAAGTTGAGCCTGGTTTGAGAATACAGTTGCTTCTCTCACTTCCGAAACAACATGTATTTGTCCGAAAGAAAGATTTGAAACAATTAGAGAAAGAATTAAGGATAACTTTATGAAAATCTTCATTGTGGTATTTATTTTTTTTATCATTTTTATAAAAGTAAAGATAGCATCTATTCGCTAAAAACCAATAACGAACACAGTTACAAAAAAGTATAATTCATGAGTAAACCTTTAATATTAGTAACCAATGACGATGGAATAACTGCTCCAGGACTAAAAGCTTTGGTAGAAGTCGCATCTCAATTAGGAAAAGTCATTGTAATTGCGCCAGATAGTCCACAGTCGGGAATGGGTCATGCCATTACGGTAAACAATCCAATTCGTATTGACAAAAGCAAAGTATTTGGAAATATTGAAGCTTACACTTGTTCGGGAACTCCAGTAGATTGCGTGAAAGTAGGGATTTTTCAACTGCTTAAACAAAAGCCCGATTTAATAGTTTCTGGAATAAACCATGGATCCAATGCGGCCACAAATGTCATTTACTCAGGAACAATGTCTGCGGCAGTTGAAGGTTCTATGGAAAACATCCCTTCTTTGGGTTTTTCTTTAGATGATTTTTCTCATGAAGCTGATTTTACACCTGCTCAACATTTTGCTGGCATCCTTATCAAACAAGCTTTGGATTCGGATTTTCCTGACAGAATTTGTCTCAATGTAAACGTACCCAAACTTCCTTTGAGCGAGCTAAAAGGAATAAAAGTATGTAGGCAAGCGATGGCTTTTTGGGAAGATAGATTTGATGAAAGAGAAGATCCTCTGGGGAAAAAATACTATTGGCTTACAGGAAAATTCAAAGACCAAGAAGAGGCTGACGATACAGATATGGCTGCTTTAAAAAACGGATATGTTTCTGTTGTTCCCGTTCAGTTTGATATGACAGCTCATCATGCAATTAATAAAATCAATAAGTGGGAACTATAAGTTCTTTTATGATTAAATCCTGAAAAGGATGAGTTAGTAATACTAACCATATAACAACAAAACGCCAGAACAAAAATCATTCTGGCGTTTCAAAAAAAAGAAAAAACTTTTTTACTTCTTATACACTTTTAAGGCAACTTCCAAGCAATCCATTGCTTTGTTCAAGTCTGTTTCATTCAATACGTAAGCAATTCTTATTTCCTTCTGTCCCATTCCTGGCGTAGAGTAAAATCCTGCCGCTGGGGCGAACATTACTGTGCTTCCCTCGTGAGAAAAGTCTTCGAGTAACCACTGACAAAACTTCTCTGCATTGTTTACTGGCAATTGAGCTATGGCGTAAAATGCTCCTTTTGGTTTTGGGCAAATTACTCCTTCCATATTGTTCAATCTTTCCACCACAATGTCTCTTCTTTTTTGGTACTCTACTTGTACTTCATCAAAATAAGACTGAGGTGTATCTAAAGCTGCTTCTCCCGCTATTTGTCCTAAAGTTGGCGGACTCAATCTAGCTTGCCCAAACTTGAGAGCATTCGAAATTAAACTTGCATTTTTGGAAACTATTGCTCCAATTCTTGCTCCACACATGCTGTATCTTTTCGATACAGAATCTATCATAATTACGTTTTCTTCTATTCCTTCTAGGTTCAAAACAGAAAATGGAGTTGACCCATAACAAAACTCTCTATATACTTCGTCAGCAAATAAGAATAAATCATACTTTTTCACTAAGTCTCTCAAAACCTCAAGTTCCTCTCGAGAATAAACATATCCAGTAGGATTAGCAGGATTACAAATCACAATTGCTTTTGTTTTATCTGTAATCAGTTTCTCAAAATCTTTTGCTGGCGGTAAAGCAAATCCATCTTCAATTCTAGAAGTAATTGGTTTCACATTAACACCGCTAGACGCTGCAAATCCATTATAGTTTGCATAAAATGGCTCGGGTATGATTACTTCATCTCCCGGGTTAAGACAAACCTGCATTCCAAAAAGCAAAGCCTCGGAACCACCCGTAGTAATCATAATGTGCTCTGGGCTTACCGGAATGTTGTTTTTTGTGTAATACGCAGCCAGTTTATTTCTGTAAGATTCATAACCAGCAGAATGACTATATTCTATTACAGTCCTGTCGATGTTTTTAATCTTTTCCATTACAACCTCTGGAGTTCTGATATCAGGTTGTCCAATGTTCAAATGAAATACGTTAACCCCTCTTTTTTTTGCACCTTCGGCAAATGGAACTAACTTACGAATTGGTGATTCAGGCATCTGAATTGCTTTGTCAGAAATTTGTGGCATATCGCTTTATTTTTATTGCCCACAAACTTAAATAAAATTGAAGTAAAAAATCATAAAAAAAAACGCATAAATAATTCTTAGAACTCTCTGTACACAAATGCAGCAAATTGGCGGTAATTTCATTGCTCTAAAACCTGCTCAATTCCTCATTCAATCTAAACAAAGGCAAGCCAACTACATTGAAATAGTCTCCTTCAATTTTTGAAATGCCAACAAATCCAATCCATTCTTGAATTCCGTATGAACCTGCCTTGTCATAAGGTTGGTAATTATCTACGTAAAATTCTATTTCCTGAAGAGATAATTCTTTAAAAAAGACTTTAGTTATGTCACAAAAACTATGAGTTTTAGATTTTGACATTAAGGTCACAGCGGTAATCACTTCATGTTGTTTCCCCGACAAACTTTGAAGCATTTCGATTGCTTCTGCCCTATTTTTTGGTTTTCCCAGTTGTTTGTTTTGATTCCACACAATGGTATCGGAAGTGATAACCAAATCATTCGATAGAATCCCATGCGAAAAAGCCTTTGCTTTTAAATTTGACAAAAACAAAGGGATTTCCTCTTTATACAAAGCCGGAGGAAACACTTCCTCAATTTCTTTTGTTTGTATTTCAAAATCTACACCCAGTCCTTTCAATAACTCTTGTCTTCTTGGTGATTTAGAAGCTAATATTATGCGGTAGTTTCCTTTCATGATTCCTCTTTTGGCGGACGTCCAGCGGCAACCAATTTTGGCAACCAATACGAATTTGTACTCACATTAGTAATCATTATCCCTTGACTCGAACTTGCGTGTATCATCACTATGTCTTCGCCTGGTTCTGAAATTACTATTCCTACGTGTGTAATATTATTTTTGCTCTTGTTTCTCGAGAAAAAAACCAAATCTCCTTTTTTGGCTTCTTTAATCTTTATTTGTTCGATAAAATCTTTTTGTGACCTTGCATTCCTTGGTAATTCTGTTCCATATTTTCCCAGCACATATTGTGTATAACCCGAACAATCGAATCCGCCATCTCCCGTGCCACCAAACACATAAGGAACACCAATAAATTTCTTGGCATAATTTATCATTTTGTCCACTTCTTCCACATACAATTCTTCGCATACCGTATCCACTGCCGATGCCTTAAAGTCGGTTTTGTAATCTACCTTTTTTCCTGGTTGATTTTTCACCACTACAACTCTTTTTTTCTGCACGACTGGGTCTTTGGTTTCTTGATTTTGCAAATAAGCGTAAGACTCTTTTTCTATTTTAGTATAATTGCTTTTTTTATAAATAAGACGTAAATCTTCCAACAAACAAGAAGATTCTTGCTGGAATTTCAGTTGTTTGTCGAGCTCATAATAATTTTGATAAGCGATTGCTGATTCTTTCAAAACTTCAGAATGAGAATTGGTGTAACGTGAATCCTGAGATAATCTTGCCAAAGCAACAGCTTTGAAAAGATGAACCAATTCATTGTCTTCATATCCTCTTTTATCAATCATCTTTGTGGTTTTTCTCACAATAGATCGGTAATTCTTTTGGTTGTACAAAATTTCGAGCACATCTTCTTTTCTGTCCTGAGCCAAGGACTGAAAAGTAAAAAGCAAACCAAATAAAATAAGTGCGAAGAGTTTTTTCATGTTATATCAATTAATATGTAAAATTAACTCGAAAACTTCTTACATATTTCATTCCAAACAAAGAGAAATGAATACTTGAATCTTGAAAACTCGAAACAACAAGACTTAAAAAGACAAAATGAAAAATCAAAATGCTTTGAAAACTAAAAGAATTATAGATAAAAGAGCATATATACTTTCAATTCCTAAAAGAATGATTAATTTTGCCCAAAATTTAACAGAAAATGGCAAATAACATCACATTTACAATGATTAAGCCCGAAGCAGTAGCAAACGGGACAACTGGAAAAATTATCGATATGATAATTGAAGCAGGATTTAAAATTAAAGCAATGAAATTGAAGCAACTTTCAAAAGAAGAAGCTGGAGAATTTTACGCAGTACACAGCGAAAGACCTTTTTACGGGGAATTAGTTGATTACATGAGTGAAGGACCAATCGTTGCAGCAGTATTGGAAAAAGACAATGCAGTAGCAGATTTCAGAACTTTGATTGGATCTACTGATCCTGCAGAAGCAGCTGAAGGAACTATCAGAAAAGCATACGCTGAATCTAAAGCAAAAAATGCATGTCACGGAAGTGATAGTGACGAAAACGCACAAATTGAAGCTAACTTTCACTTTTCGGCTAGCGAATTGTTCTAAGAACTCGTTTCATATTTTTACAAAAAAAATCCCCTTGAAGATTCAAGGGGATTTTTTTTTGAAGTTTATTGTTTTTTTTTTAATCCTTGATCATATCCACAATCTTCTGACCGATAGCCAAACCTGCTGTAGCTGCTGGAGAAGGTGCATTAAGAACATGAATACTATTCCCGCTATATTCTATTCGGAAATCATCACGGGTTTCCCCGTTTACTCCCAATAATTGAGCTCTTACTCCACTCCTTCCCTTTTTCAAATCATCCATTTCTAGACTTGGGATCATTCTTTGCAGGGTTTCCAGAAATAGCTTTTTGGAAAATGCTCTTCGGTATTCCATCCAAGCGTACTTTGTGTTTTCGGTCAAGAGTTTCCATGTGCCAGAATAACTTAAGGCATCTGCCGTATCTCGCAAACTGAATGAAGTTCTGTTGTACCCTTCACGTTTGAATGAGAACACCGCATTTGGTCCGCATTCTATTTCTCCATCAGTCATTCGGGTAAAATGAACACCCAAAAATGGAAAATCTGGATTTGGAACAGGATAAATCAAATGTTTCACCTTGTGTTTGGCTTTCTCTGTTAGTTCATAATAATCGCCACGGAAAGGAACAACTTTTTCTTTCAGGTTTACACCATCTTTTTTGGCCAATCTATCGGCTTGAAGTCCACCGCAAAAAATTAATCTTTTTGCATTGTAACTTCTTTTATTTGTAACTAATTCCGAAACCTCTCCTTTTACAATCTCTTTCACCTCTTCCCCTAATTTTATTTCTGCAGGAACGGTGTGTTGTTTTATCAAATCGGCTAATTTATGTACAGTCGCTCGGTAATCAATAATTCCGGTACATGCTACATGAATTCCTCCTATAGATTCTACAAAAGGCTCTATTTGTTTCACTTCATCTGCGGTAATTTTGCTAATTCCCTCTGTTTGATTTGCAATTCCATTTTCATAAATTTTGTTCATGAATGGAAGCTCTTTTTCATCTGTTGCTACAATTACTTTTCCACATACATCGTGAGGAACATCAAATTTCTTGGCAAAAGCTACGAGCTCGTGTCTTCCTTCTCGGCAGTTTTCTGCTTTAAGTGATCCTGGAGTATAATACAATCCCGAATGAATTACGCCAGAATTATTCCCTGTTTGGTGGTGCGAAAGTTCTTGTTCTTTCTCTATAACCAAGACTTTAGCTTGTGGAAATTTCAGTGTGAGCTTGTAGGCTGTGGATAGTCCTACTATTCCTCCGCCTACTACTGCATAATCGTATGTTTGTGACATTAAAAACTTTGTTTTTGGAATACAAATATAGAAAACACACCACTTTATATGTTCTTAAGAGGGGGAGAATCTTTTTCATCAGGTTATCAGGTACGATTCTCTGTTTTAGATTCCTTCATTCGCAGGAATGACAAACTATTTGATTTTGACTTTTAAACAATTACCTTTGAAATTCAATAAAAAAACAAAATGGATTTTTCAACTGACATAAAAATAAGAGGATTTCACATCGATGTGTTTGGACACATGAACAATGCGCGATACCTCGAGCTGATGGAGGAAGCAAGATGGCAATACATTGACGCTACAAATTTTCAAGACTATCTCACGAAAAACAATTGGGGGTTTGCGGTTGTAAACATTAATATTTCCTACAAAAGACCTGCTCACAATGGTGATATAATCACTTTTACTCAAATCATAAAACGCATGGGTAATTCTAGTATGACCATTGATCAAATTATGACAAAGAAAAGTACTGGTGAGCTTGTTGCAATTGCAGAAGTTACCTTTGTGGTTCTCGATTTGGCGACTCATCGACCTGCAAGAATTTCTGATGAAATTAAAGAGGCATTCTCTACTGCAAAATCATAGAAAATAATTTTATTCCTCCATATTATTCAACGCCTTTCAACCAAGACTCATGGTAAATTGAAGCGAGAGACTATATAACCCGAAAAGCAAAGCCAAAGAATAAGATTCTTGTCTTCACAGGAATGACAATGAAAAATAGACAAATGAACATTAAATTAATAGTAGTTGGAAAAACGGATAAATCGTATTTCATAGATGCAGAAAACGAGTATTTAAATCGTTTGAAACATTACATAAAAGTGAATTACATTGTTATTCCTGAGTTGAAAAAGACAAAAAACTTATCTCCTGATCAAATTACTGACAAAGAAGGGGAGCTTATCCTGAAACATATTAACCCAACTGATGAAGTGTGGTTGATGGACGAAAAAGGAAAGCAAAAAACTTCTGTTCAGTTTTCAGATTTTTTGCAAAAAAAAATGAACCAAGGAATCAAAGACTTGGTTTTTGTGATTGGTGGAGCTTATGGTTTTTCTCAAGAAATTTACAAAAAGTACCCAAACAAGTTTAGCCTTTCCAATATGACTTTTTCTCATCAAATGATTCGCACATTTTTGTTGGAACAAATTTACAGAGGAATGACAATATTAAAAGGTCAACCCTATCACAACGAGGGTTAGTTATTGAATACATAAAAAAACCTCCCAAATTTAAAAATCTGGGAGGTTTGAAATTAATGAGTAAGATTCCTGTTTAGTCAGGAATGACAATTAAAAACAATGTTAATTATCTCCCAAAATCAAAGGCATTCCATCTTTTCCATTACCCACAATTACCACTTTGGAATTGTTAGATTTAGAAAGTTCAAGAGTTGCTTGAATTCCTTTTTCTCTCAAAATATTATCTGTAAGAGAAGCATTCAAAATTCTGTTTGCTTCTGCTTTACCAGTTGCATCAATTTTTTGTCTTTGGGCCTCTTTTTGGGCTTTTTCTAACCTAAACTCATATTCTAGTGACTCCTGCTCTTGAGAAAGTTTTCTTTCAATTGCATCCTTAATTTTTTGTGGAAGTGTTACATCTCTTACCAGCACGGCATTCAATTGTACATGTTGTTTTTCTACTTTCAATTTCGTTTCTTCAAAAATTTCATTCTGAATTGCATCTCTTTTACTAGAATATAATTGCTCGGGTGTGTAACGACCTATAACACTTCTTGCTACAGCTCTAATTTCTGGAATAATTACAGTATTTCTATATTCCTCTCCTTTTGTTTTATGTAAAATCCCAAGCTCAGATGTTTTTGGTTGATACAAAACAGAAACGTCCAAAGTAATTACCAATCCATTGGAAGAAAGTACTTCCATTCCTTTTTCGAAGATTTCTTGTTGCTTCGTATTGTATTTGTATACTTTGTTCCATGGAGCTACAAAATGAAATCCTTCACCCAATGGCGGCTCATCTATTACAACTCCTCCTCCGAAGGTTTTAAATAGAACTCCCGCTTTTCCGTAATCTATATTTATTGAAGATTTCCAGACAACGATAAGCAATACGATTGTAATTATTATTCCTCCTACTCCAAATATTCCTCCTTTGGATAGTTTTGGTATTTCAAAGTCTTGTTGTGCCATATTTTTTTTAGTGATTAGCTTGACTGCCTTTGGCAGTTCATTAGTAAATAGTTCTTTGCTTTAAAGGTAATGAGAAATGAGGAGTAATATGGAGCTTTCTAAAATTATTTAGGCAACTTTTAGTTTTACTGTTTTAAAAAAATAATTTTGAAAATGTTCTCTGTGAGATCGAGTATGGAAGCGCAAAATGAAAAATTAAAAAAAGCTCCTTATTTTTCTTCTAAAAATAGGGAGCTTCACTAAATCGTTTATTACGACAAAAAATTAATCCCTCAACAATTTCTTGTACTTAACTCGTGTAGGAACTGTATTCCCTAAACGCTTTATTTTATTTTCTTCGTATTCTTGATAGGTTCCTTCAAAGAAATATACTTCCGAATCGTTCTCGAAAGCGAGAATGTGAGTACAAATTCTCTCCAAAAACCACCTGTCGTGTGAAATAATAACGGCACATCCAGCAAAGTTTTGAATTCCTTCCTCTAAGGCTCTCAGTGTATTTACATCCAAATCATTGGTTGGCTCATCAAGCAACAATACGTTCGCTTCTGTTTTCAAAGTCATTGCCAAGTGAAGTCTGTTTCTTTCTCCTCCCGATAATACTTTTATCTTTTTACTTTGCGAGTTTCCTCCAAAATTGAATCGAGAAATATAACTTCTTGCATTGATTTTCTCTCCGCCAATTTCTATGTTATCAGCTCCTCCAGAAACTACTTCATAAACCGTTTTTTCTGGATCCATGTCTTTGTGTTTTTGATCCACATAACCAATTTTTACAGTCTCCCCTACTTTAAATTCTCCCGAATCTGGTGTATCTTCCCCCATTATCATTCGGAACATGGTGGTTTTTCCTGCACCGTTTGGTCCAATAATTCCTACAATTCCAGCTGGTGGTAATTTAAAATTCAAATCTTCGTACAAGACTTTGTCACCAAATGCTTTAGCTACATTTGTCGCTTCTATTACTTCTTTCCCTAATCTTGGTCCGTTAGGAATTGGTATTTCAAGAGTTTGCTCTTTTTCTGCCGATTTTTGATTCAGCATTTGTTCGTAATTGGCAATACGCGCTTTGTTTTTAGCTCTTCTTCCTTTTGGATTTTGGTTCACCCAATCCAATTCTCGTTGCAAGTGTTTTTGTCTCTTGCTTTCGTTCTTTTCCTCTTGTTGTAATCTTTTTAATTTCTGATCCATCCAAGAGCTATAGTTTCCTTTCCAAGGAATTCCTTTCCCTCTGTCCAATTCAAGAATCCATCCTGCAATGTTATCCAAGAAAAATCTATCGTGGGTCACTGCAATTACAGTTCCTGCGTACTGGTTTAGGTGTTGCTCCAACCACTGTACCGATTCAGTATCCAAGTGATTCGTTGGCTCATCCAGCAGCAATACATCTGGATTTTGCAACAACAACCTACACAAAGCAACTCTTCTCAACTCTCCACCCGATAAATTCTCCACCGAAGTGTCTCCTTCTGGAGTTCTTAGTGCTCCCATTGCCATTTCCAACTTACTATCAATATCCCAAGCATCCAATTGATCTATTTGTTCCTGAACTTTTCCTTGTCTTTCGATTAGGTCGTTCATTTTATCGGGATCATTCATGATCTCTTCATCCATGAACTTGTTATTGATTTCTTCGTATTCTGCCAAAATATCCATGGTAGATTGCACACCTTCTTGTACAATTTCTTTTACCGTTTTTGTTGGATCCAATTTTGGTTCTTGAGGCAAATATCCTACTGTGTATCCATCCTGAAACACTACTTCTCCTTGGTAATCTTTATCCAATCCTGCAATAATTTTCATTACAGTAGATTTACCCGATCCGTTCAATCCAAGGATTCCAATTTTGGCTCCGTAGAAAAATGACAAGTAAATATCTTTCAGTATGTGTTGTCCCGATGGAGTGGTTTTATTCACTCGATCCATCGAGAATATTATTTTTTTATCGTCTGACATTATGTTTGGTAATTAGTCGTTAGTAATCAGTATTTAATTTTTATAAAACTTCGTTTTACAATGGTTTCACTAAGGTAATGAAGTTGTGAAAGAATTGGAAATTGGAAGTAGAAATATTGTTAAAAATCTTAAAACCGGATTTAAATTCATCCAAATTAAATAGATTCGTTGATATGAAAAATTCTTTCTTTTTAGTTATTTGCATTTGTTTCTGGTCTAGTGTTGCGACTAGTCAAATTGTTATTTTGAATGAAATTGAAGATTCAATTATTGGAAAAATCAATTGGAAAAACGATTCTATATGGTTAAATCAGCAACTAAATTTTGAGAAAGACAAGATAAAATCAAAAACAATAGTGAATTACCGACTGGTGAGAGTTGACAAAGAAAACTTTTATGAAGGGCCATTAGATAACTTCGAGCTAAATACCTTTTCAAGTCAAAAGTCTCATTACGGAGACTCCATCCTTATTTTTCATGGAATGAAATTCTATACTTACATAGGAAACTCCTCTTGGGGATTTTTCAGGACCTATCATTTGTTAAAGGTAACGAATAAAGTTCCGCTAAAACTATCTGGTGCTGTTTTAAACCAACTTAAAATAAGGATAGAAAACACTTGTGAGCATGGCTGGGATCCATTAAGAGGTCAAGCTTGTTATCAATGTATGAATGAATTCAGATTAAAAAGAGATTCTAATTCCAATGAATAAAACAAAAAAATCCTCCTTGAACACAAGGAGGATTTTTACAATGGAATATTTCAACTCCTATTCTACAATCAATTTTTTAGTCGTTTTACCAGTTTGGCTACTCGCTCTAATCAGGTAAATTCCGGCTTTTAAGCTTTGAGTTTCTATGGAGGTTTTAATAAGTCCATTCACTGATTTTGAAACAATTAGTTTTCCACTAATGTCTAATAATTCAATCATTCCTTCTTCCTGAATTCTTGCGAAACTTACATTCACAATGTCATTAGCTGGATTTGGAAAAACATTGAACTCAATTTCCGATTTCAATTCATTTACACCTACAGAATTGTGCGAAATAACCGTCACAGAAAATCCACTTCTCAGGATTCCAGCAGAATCTACAGTAATTGTATCGTGGAAAAAATTAGAACAACCGGAAAGGCTGTCTAAAATATATAAAGTAACTTGATAAGTTCCAGGAGAAGAGTATGTATGAGTTGGGAATTGAGTAGCAGCAAAAAAACCATCTCCAAAGTTCCAAACATATGACATTACAGGTCCTGCACCATAAGACGAGTCAACTAAAATTACTTGACCTGGGGTTGTTTGAGTTGGATAGAAATAAGCTCTACAATTAGAATCAATAGAAACACAAGTAGAAGAATCTACACAAGTTGGTGAAGAAATCACAACAGAATAATCAGTTGCAAAATTAGTTGGTGTATATGTTTGATTTGTCGCTCCAGGAATAGCTGTAATCCCACCAGGAGAATTTGAGTTACAGTTTGAATACCATTGGTAATTAAAACCAGAAACTCCTGCATTTAAAGTATGACCACTTACAAAAATAGAATCTTGGCATTGCGACATTCCTGAGAATGCAAGAATCGATAGGACTAAAACTGTTATTACTCTTTTCATTGATTTATTTATTTTTAATGATTTATCAAATATACTAATTTTTAAAATATTGAACCGTATTTATCTCATATTATTCAGATAATCAATCACTTTGGCATCTTTTTCTTCGCTTTTTAGCTTTGAAATCAGAGTTTCCATTTTATTCAATTCCATGGTAAACTCGCTAACCTGTCTTTCTATCTTCGATTTCTTTGTTGGCTCTGAAACAAGAGTCAACTCTGTTTTTATTTCTTCAATTCTGTTTGCTATTCTGTTTTTTCCAGAAATAAGACCTTGGTAACCCACCATTTTCATCCACCAAGCACTAGAACTGGTTATTACATTTTCATAAAGAGGAAATGATTTGTTAATCTCGGTTTCATCCAGCCTAGACAGAAAGTTAGAGTATTGACTTAAAAGTCCGTATTGAGCAAATCCATTTGTTGAATTCACAGCATCAAGAAAAAAATCGTGATTGGATTTATCTCCATATTCTGCATACAATCCAGAAATTATTTCTTTCACCGAACTGCTTTTTTCACTTTCCAAACCTTTGGCAAGTGTAATGGCTTTTTCAGGATTAATAGTGGCCAACCCGTCCAAACAAGCCCCAATTACTTGGTAAGAACTATCTTTCATTCCATACTCCAAGACAGTCTCATGATGTTTGTGAGTGCTGTAATGCTCTGACAAACTTTGATATGCATTTTTTCGTACTGATGAGTTTTTATCTTTTGTTAATGAAATCAATGTTTCATGCAATGCAATTTCATGTAGGTTTTTTACTCCTGATAAGCTAGACATGGCCATGTTTTTAAAGTCAAAAAATGGAGTAGTGAGCAATCTAAAAATTGCATCATTTGAGGCAACATCTTTGTTGTTTTTGATTTGGGCAAAAGCCTCTTTTTTATCTAAATATAGCGGAGCATTATTAAGTTGATACACCCATTGCTCTAGTGGCTTTTCTTCTGTCTTTTTACATAAAATCACTTTTTCTGCATCAAAATTTACTAAAAGAGGGTGAGCTGTTTCAAATTCAAAAGACTGTTTCTTTTGGGTTACTACTATTGATTTTCTGTTTACCATTCCCACCGAATAAATGTCAATATCTATTGGTAACTGAAAAACTGGAAATTGATTGAAATTTTGTTGTTGTTCAACTGTCACAGTTAGTTTTTTTGTTTCTGGGTTATAGAATTGAGAGTAATGCAAAGTTGGGTGACCTTTATCAAAATACCATTGATTGAAAAACCAATTGAGATCTTTTCCAGAAACCTCCTCAAATGAAAGTCTCAAATCATGTGCTTCGGCAGCTTTGAATTTCATTTTATTCAAAAAATGATTTAAAGAAGTGAAAAATGCATCGTCTCCCAGGTAATACCTCAACATATGAAGAATTCTTCCTCCTTTGTTGTACGAATGTCCATCAAACATTTCCATTTCGTTTTCGTACTCAAAATTAACCAAATCATGATATCCTCCTTGTGTGCTGGATAAAAAATATCCTCTTGCTTCACCAAAAGCATTCATGTCTGCTTCTTCTCTTCCATGTTCATATTCATCCCATAAATATTGGCTGTAGTTTGCAAAAGATTCATTGATTGTAAGGTTGGACCATGATTCAGCCGTAACCAAATCACCAAACCAATGGTGAAATAATTCGTGAGCAATGATAGATTCGTTATCAGAATCCAATAATTCCCTATCAGTTTGGTATAAAAAATCTCCGTGAATTACGGCAGTCGTATTTTCCATAGCTCCCGAAACATAATCTCTCACGACTATTTGATTGTATTTGTGCCAAGGATATGTTACTCCTAATTTATCAGAAAAAAACTGAATCATTTTAGGAGTTTTTCCAAAAATTGACTTTGCATATGGTGTAAATTCTGACTCTGTGTAATAATTTACTTCCATTTTTGTACCATCTTGGCGAGTCCAAGAATCTGTGGTTATATCAAATTCCCCAACAGCCATCATAAAAAGGTACGGAGCGTGTTTTAAGTCTTGTTTCCAGCTATCTGTTCTTGTTCCATCCGCATTTTTTGTGGAAGAAATTAATTTCCCATTTGACAAAGTCAAGTATTTATCTTTTACCGTAATGGATATTTCTTGGGTTGTTTTTTCATTGGGCGAATCAATAGTTGGGAACCAGCAAGAGCTCGATTCTGTTTCTCCTTGAGTCCATATTTGTGGCATTTTGTTTGGATCTGTTCCCAATGGATTAATGAAATACAATCCCTTTTCATCTGTAATAGCGGAGCTTCCACTTGCTTCTAGTTCGTTTGGTTTTGCTGTGTAATCAATCTCTATTTTGTAAGAATCGTTTCTTGTAAATGTTTTTCCAAGTTCGATGGTCATTTTTATTCCATCGTACAAATATTTCAGAGGAATTCCGTTCATTGTTACCGAATGAATATCCATTCCTTTTGCATCCAAAACCAATGTAGTAACATTATAAAAATAAGGTTTAAAAGTAAGTTCAGCTTTACCCAACAAATGTTGTTTTTGCCAATCAAACCTCACATCAAGTTTCGTATGAATCAAATCATTTACTCTGGTATTTGTAGCTTGATATCTGGTAATAACAGCTGATTCCTCTTCATTGGATTGAATGGTAAGTTCGGGCAAAGCCATTACTTCTGCTGGCTCCTGAATGGCAGCTTGCTTTGTTTTGCAGCTTGTAAGTGCAAGCGATAATGCGAATAATACTATGAGGTTGGTTTTCATCATGTTGGTTTTCAATTAAATAATTTCTTCTAAGGGGTAAAAGTTTAAAATCTCTGTTCTAACATCTACAATCTACTTTAGTCCCGCTCTCTCCAAAAGCGCATCAGGATTTGGTTCTTGACCTCTGAATCTTTTGTACAATTTCATTGGGTGTTCGGTTCCTCCTTTACTCAAGATGTTTGCAGCAAAACTCATTCCTGTTTCTCTGTCGAATATTCCTTTTTCTTTGAAAAAAGCAAAGGCATCTGCATCCAAAACCTCAGCCCATTTGTAACTGTAATATCCAGAAGAATATCCTCCATTAAAAATATGAGAAAACGCTACCGACATGCAATTCTCGGCTACATCTGGAGTAAAACTAGTTTGGTCAAAAGTTTTTCTTTCGTGGGCTTTCACATTTGTAATTCCTTCAGGATTTTGTCCGTGCCAGCTCATGTCTAGCAAACCAAAACTCACTTGACGCAAAGTTGCTAATCCTTCCATAAAATTGGCTGATTCTTTTATTTTCTCTACAAATTCCATCGGAATGGTCTCCCCAGTTTCGTAGTGTTTTGCAAACAAATCCAGACATTCCTTTTCGTAGCACCAGTTTTCTAAAATTTGACTTGGCAGCTCTACAAAATCCCAAAACACACTTGTACCAGATAAACTTGGGTAAGTTGTATTTGCTAACATTCCGTGCAATCCATGCCCAAACTCATGAAATAAAGTTGTTACTTCATCAAATGTCAACAAAGAAGGTTTTGTGTCTGTCGGTTTGGTAAAATTGCAGACATTAGAAATGTGTGGTCTGTCGTTTTTGCCATTCACAATCTGTTGCGATTTGTAGCTCGTCATCCAAGCTCCATTTCTTTTTCCTGGTCTCGGAAAATAATCTCCGTAAAAGATAGAAATCAATTCCTTATTTGAATCATATACTTCATAAGTTTCAACATCTGGATGATAAGTATCGATATTTGTTACTTTTTTAAAAGTCAAACCAAATAACTTATTTGCCACAGTAAACGCACCTTCAATCACATTTTCTAATTTGAAATAAGGTTTGAGCTGCTCATCATCCAAATTAAATAATTTCTTTTTTAGTTTTTCGGCATAATAGGAAGAATCCCATTTTTGAAAATCAGTGATTCCGTCCTGTTCTTTTGCAAACAGAGCCAACTCATCAAATTCTTTCTTTGCGAATGGTTTTGCTTTGGTAAACATTTCATTCAAAAACTCATTTACTTTGGTTGGACTCATTGCCATTCGTTCTTCCAAAACGAAGTGTGCATGAGTTTCATAACCCAACAAACTTGCCCTTTGATGCCTCAATTTGGCTATTTGCAAAGTATTTTCTTCGTTGTTAAAATCATTTTTTTCAAAAGCTCTAGCTCCATAAGCTGTTGCCATTTTTTGTCTCAATTCGCGGTTGTCTGCATATTTCATAAACGGACCATAACTCGGAAAATGAAGAGTAAACACCCAGCCTTCCGCCCCACTCGCCTTGGCCGTTTGGGCAGCAGCTTCTTTCACTCCTTCTGGCAATCCCGATAAATCTTTCTCATCTTGGATGTGCAATTCATACCCATTTGTCTCTGCCAACAGATTTTCTCCGTAAGTCAATTTTAGTTTCGAAAGTTTGGTATCAATCTCTCTCAATGTGGCTTTATCCTTGTCATTTAGGTTTGCTCCATTTCTTGAAAACCCTTTGTAAGCGTTCTCCAACAAAGTAGTTTGTTCGGGTGATAACTCCAATGTGTTTTTGGAATCGTAAACTGCTTTCACTCTCTGAAATAATTCTGGATTGAGAGTTACATCATTGCCAAACTCAGTTAAAAGTGGCGAAATTTCTAGCGCTATTTCTTGAATTTTATCGTTTGTTTCAGCTGAGTTTAAATTAAAAAACATACTTGAAACTCGATCTAGTTGTTGCCCAGAAAAATCCATTGTCTCTATTGTATTTGCAAAAGTTGGGATTTCTTTGTTGTTGGCAATTGCCTCTATCTCTTTTCTTGCCTCCGAAATAAGTTGCTCAAATGCAGGGATAAAATGTTCATTTTTCACCTTTGAAAAAGGAGCTAAATCAAATGGAGTTAACAGTGGATTGTCTGTTTGTGACATAAAATAAAATTGAGTCGGTTTTTGAATGGTTAAAAATACAATTTTCTGGATGACTTATTATTGTCTTCTCATACTTTAATTGAAGGTGTTTAAATAAAAAAGAGGAACTAAATCAGTTCCTCTTTCGTTTCAATCTAATTGTAACTCCGATTATAATCGACATCCTATTTTTCAACAGAATACAAATACAGGGTTTCGTTACTCAAACTCTTCAATCAACACTCCCATTTTTCCCATTTGTGAATCTCTTAGCGCTTGCATCACTTCCGTTTGCGAGTTCATTACAAAAGGTCCGTACTGTGCTATTTCTTCTCCAATTGGTTCGCCAGAAAGCAACATGAATCTGGTATCTTGATGCGCTTCAAAACTAATTGTTCCCGATTCTCTCTCGTATACAATCATGTCTTTTCCTATCACTTCTTCCCCATTTGTTACTCCTTCCCCATCCAGCAAATACAAAATAGAATTGTACGATTCTGGAATTGGTATTTCAATTTTTCCTCCTTCTTTTACTTCACCTCTCAGCAGGGTTTGAGGCGAATAAGTGGGTGCTGCGCCTTTCTTGCCTTCTAATTCTCCCGAAACAATCCAAATCTTTGATTTTTCTCCTTCTACCAAAGGAGTTTCTTCCTTTGAAATAGGTTTGTAAAAAGCTGGTTTCATTTTGTCGGCACTGGGAGCGTTTACCCAAAATTGTATAAACTCTAGTTCACCTCCATTTTCTACCAAATGTTTTGGAAATCTTTCGCTGTGAGTAATACCTTGTCCGGCAAACATCCATTGAGTTCCTCCTTCGCTCACCAAAGCATTATTTCCCAAAGAATCTTGGTGATTCACCTCTCCTTTGAACACAAAGGTTACAGGAGAAAAACCTCGATGTGGGTGCGGACCTACTCCTTCATCCTGAACTCTTTGACCTCCAGGCAATGTGTTTTTCCAATGATGAATAAGCAAAAAAGGATCTACAAACTGTACACCTTCTACTGGCAATGGCTGATCCAATAAATGGCCACCCATATTTACTTTTTGAGCCGGTATTATTGATTTTATTTTCTTTGTCATAATTCAAAATTTTTAAAGAATAAAAGTAATTCAAAATCAATGTCCAACCATTCGTCTAGGTTAATATTTTGGAGCTTTAAAAAACGAAAATCAATTCTTTTAATTCAAAAATTTTATCAAAGCAATTTCTATGGCAAAAAACAACAAAGCCAATAGAAGCAATATTTTCCAAAGCTTATCCTTTGAGCTTAAAAAATCAGTAGAATTATTTGACAATTGATTTTCGGAAAGGGAAGCTACAGAAACCCAATTTCTTGTTAATTGAGACGATAAATCTTCAGGAGAATAAAACTCAAATTGACTTTCATCTCTGTGATAATTCACACCAAATGAATATGCAATACTCTTGTCACTCATCAGTTTGTAACTACCTGATTCCTTTATATTTTGTCCAAAAAACAACTCCAATTCACTCCCCGAAATTTCTGTTTCGGGAATAAAATCTATACTTCCACTTTCATTCAGTATGCGCAAATCATCCGCAAGGATGGTTTCATTCTTTACTCTTACAGAGTTTGTATTGGTGAACACAGCCGACTGTTGCGAAACTCCGCTAGATTCGGCAACACGAAGTAAAGTAGTCACAAACAAGGAATGACTGGCAAAGTTTGAAAAATCAGGACTAAATGAAACTGACGTTGTAAATACTTTTCCTTTTTTGGATTGATTCATTGCCAAAAAAGAATTGCCGTTTTGAGTTTTTGCCAAACTGTTCGTTCCCGACCGAGAAGAAAAATCAAATTTATATTGGTTGCCAACAGAAGGCAAATTCATGTTTTTGGGAACTTTTTGAAAAACATCTTTAAAAAAAGAATTTTCAAAATCTAACCAAGAAACCTTAGTATTCGCAGTATCTTTGCTCAATATTCTTCCGCCCATCGTTGCAATTAGCAACTCGTTTGTAGTTTCCAAATCTGCTTTGGCACTTGGAATAATAAACAAAGTTCCACCAGAATTAACATACCCTAAAATTTGTGTTATAAATCCAGAAGAAAAAGAATTTACTTCATTTATAATTATCAAGTCACTTTTATCAAATTCTCCATAATCCAAAGAAGAAACAAGTGCATTCTCTACTTTAAAAAACTCATCTTTGAAAAACAATTGATTCACATTGCCTTGTTTTCCATCCAGAAATTCGCTCGATTGATTGATTACCAAAACTTTTGATTCGGGCTTCAATAAATAGGAGAAATAATACGAATCATCAAAAATCGCATTGGGTTCTGGATATTCCGAAAGGGACAAAACTCCAGCTATTTCACCTGATTCGTGAACCAAATAATCCAAGGATATTTCGGACTCGGAGTTTCCCATCACATCTTCATTAAGCAAACCTTTTACCTTTCCGTTGAGGCTTAACTCTAGTTTTATTTGAATATCATCTGGAGTAGAATTTACGATTCGGGCATGTAGCTTTTCTTTTTTATTTACCATTCGCACAGGAGACTCAAACCACACAGAGTCTATCCAAACGTTTCCTGCATAACTTCCCGAAACAGGGAGAACTGTAACCGATACTATTGAATCCAATTTCAACTCGGTAATGTCCGAGGTTGATTTTTGAAAATCGGATATGTAAAAAGCCCATTTATTTTGAGAAGCTTCTTTATTCAAAAAATCTATTTGCTTTTGTTCCACTGCACTCATTTTTCTTGACACTGAACTGATGCCAATTTCGTCAATTTCATTCACAAATTCATCCTTGGTAAGAAACCGTTGATGAATTGGTTTGAAATCATTCGTAATTAACAAAAATTTGTCATTTTGCTCAAAACTATTTGCAACCTGCATGGCTTGTTTCTTGGCGTAATCTAGGACAGTAAACTCATTCCATTTGTTGTTCATGCTCAGCGAATTATCCAGGTACACAGACACAATTTTTTCGCCTATTCTATTGCCGTTTTCTTCGTTATTAAAATAAGGTTGGGCAAAGGCAAAAACCAAAGCTGCGATAGCTAAAATTCGAGCAAGAAGTATAAGAAGATGTTTAATGTTTGATTTTTTTGATGTCTCGAGCTCCACTTGTTTCAAAAGGCTCACATCAGAAAAATACACTTTCTTGAACTTCCTAAAATTGAATAAATGAATGATTATTGGAATTGCTATCGCCAATAAAGCCCATAAAAATTGTGGATAAATGAAGTTCATACATCAAATGTAATTAAAAGAGGAAAGAGATTATAGAAAAAAGGCTAGAAGTGAGAAGTTGAAAGTAAAAATTTAATAGCAAAAATAAATTTTAACCTACTTTTACAAATTGAATCTAATACAATGACAAGAAATCAAGCTTTTGCTCTACTTCACCTTTGCGTTTTTTGCTGGGGATTTACTGCTATTTTAGGAAAATTAATTTCATACGATTCAGTTTCGTTGGTTTGGTGGAGGTTGCTTGTGGTTTGTCTTAGTTTATTGATTTTTCTTTTTTTGGCAAAAAGAAAACTTATTCTCAACAAAAACATTTTTTGGAAAATTGCTGGAGTTGGCGCTATTGTAGGAATTCATTGGTTGTGTTTTTTTGGAGGAATTAAAGTGGCAAACATTTCTATTACTATGATTTCATTTTCTACGGGTACGTTTTTCACTTCCCTCATTGAACCATGGATTTACAAAAGAAAAATAAACCCAAATGAAGTGATAATTGGAGTGCTTATCGTACTGATAATTAGTATTATTGGATTAACAGAATTCGAAAATTCAGAAAACCCAATTGGAGGAATTATTTTGGGATCGCTAGCCGCACTCACAGCTGCTTTATTTTCTACGCTCAACGGAAGATTGATTCAACAATCTAATGCGTTCACCATTTCCTTTGTAGAGTTAATTTTTGCTTTTATCCTTGTTTCTTTCGGGCTTCTTTTATTTTTTGAAGTTCCCGAAAATCTACTTTCTCCATCCATCACCGACATTTGGTACATTCTGATATTGGGTGTTGCATGCACCGCATTTCCTTTTATTGCCAGCGTAGAAGTGATGAAAAACCTAAGTCCGTTCTCTGTCAATCTTGCTGTAAACCTAGAAATCGTTTACGCTATAATCCTAGGTTATTTCATTTTTGGAGATGGCGAACAAATGACTCCCACTTTTTACATTTGCGGAGTAATGATTGGAGTTTTGATCGTGCTCAATGAAGTACTAAAAAGAAAAAGAAAGAAGAGATTGGAAATAAAAGCGAAGACTTAACACGAAAAAGTGTGGTTGTTTAATTCCTCTCGATCTAACATAAACCGGAGAGTTGAGGGTTTTTCTGAAAGAAAAACATCTTGAAACCCAATGTATGAAATACCAAAGTGAAACAATCTTTGTGAGATTCCAAATCAAATTCTGAATGGCGGATAAATAGCAAAAACCTACACCAACCCTTTAGCGACCAAATACTCCGCAATTTGCACAGCATTGGTTGCAGCACCTTTTCTCAAATTATCTGCTACAATCCACATGTTCATTCCGTTCTCAACCGAATGATCTCTTCTAATTCTCCCCACAAATACTTCGTTTTTTCCTTCGGTATATTTTGGCATAGGATACACATTCATTTCAGGATTATCTTGTAGTACAACTCCCTCGGTGCCAGCTACAATCTTTCTTATATCAGATACTTCAAATGGTTTTCTTAACTCTACATTTACAGATTCTGAGTGCCCACCAACAACAGGAACTCTTACTACTGTGGCAGTAATTCTTATCGAATCATCATTAAAAATTTTGTGCGTTTCATTCACTAGTTTCACCTCCTCCGAAGTATATCCGTCTTCCAGAAAATCTCCACCGTGAGGCAAACAATTTTTGTCTATGGGATAAGGATAAGCCATTTCGCCTTTTAGCGCATTTCTTTCGTTCTCCATTTGATTCACAGCTTTTAAACCTGAACCTGTAATAGATTGATAAGTAGATATGACTAACCTTTCTATTCCATATTGTTTTTGAATTTCTGACAAAGCCAACACCATTTGAATGGTACTACAGTTTGGATTTGCTATGATTTTATCTTCCTTGGTTAATTCAGCTGCGTTTATTTCCGGTACAATCAATTTTTTATCCTTGTCCATTCTAAAAGCAGAAGAATTATCAATCACAGTGGTTCCTTGAGCTACAAATAATGGAGCAAACTCCAAAGAGCGCTCACCTCCCGCGGAGAATATAGCAATGTGCGGAGCTTTTTCGATGGCTTCTTGCATAGAAATAATAGCGTGCTTGCTCCCTCCAAATTCAATTTCTTTGCCAATTGATCGCTCCGAAGCAACCAACAACAATTCCGTGATTGGAAAAGAATTTTCTGCCAATACTTTCAAAATTTGAGTTCCTACCATTCCGGTGGCACCAACAACTGCTATTCTCATTTGTTCGATTTTTAATGTTAATTAGAATGAATTCCTATTCCTTCTGGTACAAAAATATTATATTTAAAGACAATCCTATTTATTTATGCGGTATTATTTAACCTTTTTGTTGTTTCTCTCACATTTCGTTCAATTATTCGGGCAATTCTCAGATAACTTTACGGATGGAGACTTTACAGCCGCACCTGCCTGGATTGGAAACACCTCTGATTTTTCGGTTACCTCAGGAGAATTAAAACTGACAGCACCGTCCATTTCAGGTAAAAAATACCTTTCCACAAATTCTCAATCGATCAATAATGCTATTTGGGAATTTAAAGTAAGGATGACTTTTGGAACATCCTCTTCTAATTTTTCTAAAATTTATTTGGCTTCCAGTAGTTCCAATTTATCTGGCTCTCTCAATGGCTATTTTGTAATGATTGGAGGAACGGATGATGAAGTTTCGCTCTATAGCCAAACAGGAACGAGCACCACTAAAATAATAGATGGAAGAAACAGCACTGTTGGAGGTTCCACAGTAGATTTAACTGTAAGAGTTTCTCGCTCTAACTCAGGACTCTGGGAAATATTTTCTGACACCAGTTCCTCGGTATCTTCTTTTATTTCTGAGGGTACAATCACAGACAACAATCACACTCAAAGTTTATTTTTTGGTGTAGAATGCAACTTCACTTCTACCCGATCTACTCGGTTTTACTTTGATGATTTTAGTGTAACTGGAAATGCAGCAGTCGATAATGTGAAACCAACTCTCGATAGTGTTTTTGCAATTTCGAATACCCAATTGCAATTAGTTTTTTCTGAACCTTTAGACCCAACTTCCTCTCAGCTCAGTGCAAATTACAGTGCAAATAACGGATTTGGAAACCCGATTTTGGCCACACAAAACCCAACCGATTTTAGTAGAATTTTATTGACCTTTTCCTCTCCCTTTGGACAAGGAATAACCCACATACTTTCCGTAAACAATGTTTCAGACATTGCAGGAAACAGAATTAATTCTACTTCAAAAAACTTTGTGTATTTCATCCCTTCAATTCCAAACTACCGAGAAGTTGTGATTAATGAAATTTTTGCGGATCCATCACCAGTTGTTGGTTTGCCCGATGCCGAATTTATAGAATTGCACAATCCTACTCCTCACTATTTTGAGCTCAATAACTGGAAAATAACGGATGGCTCAAGTACTTCAAATCTTCCGTCATACACGCTGGCGCCCAATTCATTTGTTATTTTGTGTTCCAATTCCACTTTGCCTGATTTTTCTGGCTATTCCAATACAATTGGGCTTTCCTCCTTCCCTAGTTTAAACAACGCAGGCGAAACAATAACTTTGTTGGATGATTCTGCTGCTATCATTGATGCTGTGGAATTCAGTTTACCCATGTACAAGGATCCTGAAAAAGACGATGGAGGATACACGTTAGAACAAATAAATCCTCAATCAAACTGTTTCAATCCTTCCAACTGGGCAAGCTCCAGTAATCCTAATGGCGGAACACCGGGAACTGCCAATTCTGTTTTAGACTTTACTCCAAACACCACAAAACCAAGAATCCTAAAATGCATTTCCACTTCAAATTCGACTGTAGAAATAACCTTTGACAAAACGATTGATACTGCTGTATTACTATCAAACCTCACAATATCCGATGGAATTTCTGTTTCATCCTCTCTTTCGCTCAATGATTTTAGCACAAGATTGGAACTCACGATTACACCAATTATGGATACAGGAAAGGTTTATTTCTTAGAAATTGATTCGCTCATTGATTGTGAAGGAAACTTAACCTCTTCTGAATCAGAATTTGTACTCGCAAACCAAAATCAAACTGGAGCAATAATAATCAATGAAATTCTTTTTAATCCTTATGCCGGAGATGAAGATTTTGTAGAATTATACAACAATTCAAATTTATACCTGGATTTAATAAATTGGCAACTAGGCAACGAAGACAACGGGAGTGTGGGAAATTTGAAATCCATAGAGGAAAGCTATATTTTGAAACCAAAAGAATATGTCGTTATTACTAAAAATGTAGGACTGATAAAAAGCAGATACCCGAGTCATTCTGAATCAAATTTTATAGAAATGGAAACATTGCCAACCTATGCAAATGAAGCTGGAACGGTTTATATTCTTTTGCCTTTAGGAGACGAATCTGATAAGTTCGAATATTCAGAGGAATTTCACTTTGATTTACTTCGAGACAAAGAAGGAGTTTCACTGGAACGGTTAGATTTTGACAAAGCCACGCAAGATAAATTCAATTGGCACTCGGCAGCAGAAGAAGTTGGATTTGCAACTCCTGGAATTAAAAACTCACAGTATACTCCTGTCCTTAAAACGGACAAAATCTTGAGAGTTTCTCCCGACATTTTCTCGCCAGACAATGATGGTTTTGAAGATATTTTGACTTTGACTTACAACTTGCCAGAGGTAGGTTTTGTTGGAAATGTCACTATTTTTGATTCAAAAGGCCGACAAACCAAAGTTTTGGTTCAGAACCAGTTGTTGGCCCAGCAAGGAAGCTTTACCTGGGATGGAACAACAGATGAAAATCAGAAAGCAAGAATTGGACGGTATATTATTTTGTTCGAATACTTCGATTTGGAAGGAAATGTAAAAACTAGAAAAACAACTTGTGTTGTTGGGCACAAATTATAATTTACTTCAATAAATTTATGTGACCAAAGATTTCTTGTATGGGTTCATTTGGGTATTTTAATGAAACACGATAAACATAAGTGTCAGTTTTCGCTGGATTTCCCTTAAGATTTTTACCGTCCCAACTTTCGTTTTGGTTTTGAGATTGAAAAACAATATTTCCCCATTTATCAAAAATAATGAGTTCATACAACTCCGAATTCTTAAAAACGGGTTTGAATTCATCATTCACTCCATCGCCATCCGGTGTAAAAGTATTAGGAATATAAGTTTCTGATTTCACAAATACTCTTCCGGTAGCTGAATCTGTACAGCCAACCTCATTAATTACAACCAAAGAAGGATAAAAATAACTATCGTCAGAATAAGTGTGCGAGTAATTACTAAAAGAAAATACATCTGTACCATCACCAGTTCTATAGTTGGAACTAACGAAGTTTGTTGACAGATTAACAAAATCAACAACTGCTGCATACCCAGGAACTGTTACATTCATAGGAGAAAACAAAGCTTTTGGGTTGGGTAAAACAGTTATAGGATTTGATAAAAACATTGTGTCTGAACAATTTCCATCAGTGACAATAAGAGAAGAAGAGTAATTTCCTATGCTTGTATAAAGATGGACTGGATTTTCTTCATTAGACGTATTGCCGTCTCCAAAATTCCAGTTAAAAATTAATGAAGGGTCTGATGCTGATATAAAATTAATTGTTTGCTCGTCTTCCACGCAAGTCGTATCCTGAGAAATTGAATAGTTTGCCAGAACATCACTGTATACAATTAGAGAGCCAGAAATTGCAGTATCACAGCCGAAATCTCTATACCTCAAAGTTATATTTTTTGTCCCTGCTGTTGAATACGAAACTCCATTTTGAATCTTTAAATTAGAAGTACTAGGTGCTGCAGTTGGACCAAAATCCCAATCGATGGTGGTAGAAGGAAAAACACCTCCTGCCGCTGTAAAATCAAACAAATTTCTTTTTAAACACTGATTGTCTGGCATCACAAAAGAAGGAGAAAGTAAAGGGAATATCCTTACATTTCTGTATGTTGTATCTGCACAAATAGACTCGCCAATGGTTATCAATCTCACCACAAATTCTCCTGTATCTGGATAGGTATAAGTGGGAGAGGGTGAGTTAGAAGTATCACCAAAAGTAGTTCCGTCACCAAAATCCCATGAATACGAAACTGGATTTACACTGCTGTTAGAAAAATTTGCGATGAAAGATTTACAACCTGTCGTAATAGAATCAATGTTAGATATTACATTTTGATAAATTCTAAACGTATCGGAATAGGACGTATCACAACCAAATTCTCGGTAACGAACGCTTACTGTTTTTAATCCTGGAGTTGTGTATCTAATTCCATTCACAAGAGAATCTATGCCTGTACTAGGAATGGATCCTGCGCCAAAATTCCAATCAATTTGGGTATTTGAAGTAAAAAAACCAGAAGCTTTTGCATTGAGTGAGTTGTTGGGAAAACATTGGTTTTCAATTGAATCGAATTTTGGAATCAAGATAGGATACACACGTAAATCAAGGTAGGAAGTATCGGAACATACAACCGAGTTTCTATCTACAATTAAGCTAACACGATAAACTCCTGTATCTAAATAAGTATAATTAGGAGCAAAAGCGAGTGATGTATCACTTAAAATAGTAGTGTCGCCAAAATCCCAAAAATAAGTAGTTCCATTTAAACTATTATTTGTGAAATTGACATTAAATGAATTACAAACTACGCCAGGATCAAAAATGGAAGAAGTAGATTTTTGACAGTTTAATACATTAAACTGAAAATCTCTCAGAGTTTCGCTCACCAAAATACCATTTCGGAATTCTTTTACTTTTATTCCTACTAAAAATTGACCAAGTCCAGTGGGAGTTCCTGTCAGAAGGCCAGTAGATGAATTCAGATTCATTTGTGGTAAAGACCTTACTTGATTATTAACATTGTAAGTTGGGCCCCAGCCAATTGGTGAAAACGGTGGAGAAGATGGATTGGGCGCAGGATTGGCACTTGTACCTCCGGTATAGGGAGTGAAAAATTCATATACCAATGAGTCTCCATCTAAATCGGTGGCTGAATGATCAAAAACAATGGGATCGTTGATACAAATAAGAATTGGAGGAAAATTATTGAATGACGGGCTGCTATTACAACTCGTATCATTTGCTGGGATAAAGGAATGATAGGTATTTCCCATATTTCCTGGTGCATTTATATTCACTATTGAAGGATTTCGGCAACATCTCTGATACACAATATCGTAACCACCTGCTATTGCTGGTAATGTTACGGTATCTTTATAAATAGCTTCTTGAATACAAATATTTGGTGGAACCACCAAACAACTCGAAACCGTATTTACCGGAACTCTTATAAAACCGGGCAATGGAACGTTCCTTTGAATAATTAAAGCACCCGTACTTCCATTAAAAATACCGATTTTTGCCAAAGGGTCAAAAGCTGCTCCCGTACCGTTGCAATCCCTATATAGTTTTAACTGTATTTCGTACTGATTATTACCCAAACACTTATAGCTCATTTCCCCACCTACTAGGTGAGAAGCTTGCAAAGAATTTGAAAGTAAAACGAATACCAAGAATCCTTTTATTCCTATGAATTTAATCAGATTTTCCAAAAAATTTCAATTAATAAATAATCGAATAAAGATACAAAAAAAAAATTGCTTTGTCAACCTCTTAAACCATTGATTTACAACCAAAACTACTTTGTAACAATAACCAAATATTTACTCACGCTCCAGAATTTATCTGCATTTATAATTTTAATTTTTTCGATTGTCTCCTCTCCTATTAGTTCATAAGATCCTGCTGGGTGAGTTGTAATAATATCTGCCTTTTTAACGCCTAATGCAATTTCATTCAACTCTTTTGTATTGACTTCAGTAAAATATTGTTTATTGAAATCATCCTTCAATTTTTTAGTTTTTCCAATCCCAATTAACCCACCTTCTGAAGTTATTACATTATTATCCTTTAATTCAGTTTTAGTTCCATACGCATAAAATGCCGTGTGAAGTGCAATGTCTTGTTCTTCTATCGTTTCGTTTTTATCTGCAATCACAGCAAGATTATTTTCGTAAGCCGCCATCAATTCATCGAAAGCAACACCCATGTCGCTCAACTCACTTTTCATTCCTAATATTTTCACCTCTCTTTCTTCGGCTTGCTTAGTCAAGCTTCTTACAATGGTTTCCAATTCATTCAACTGACCTTGAGAGTTTTTTAGTTTTGAATTCATTGAAGCTATCTTCTTTTTGTTGTCAGCCAATAAAGCTCCCAATTGCTGCAAATCAGATTTGATAGACTCGGCAGATTGCTGAATTCCTTCTCCATTCTGTGGCATCAATACTGTGTTTTCCTTGTCTCTAATTGAATTTAAATTGTTTTGAATATCCATAATAAATTGAGAATATTCGGTCAACAAGGCTTCTTTTTCGTCTAACTGCTCCGTTTCCAGTTTCAATTTTGCATTTTCTTGTTTCAATGCATCTAATTCAGCTGATAATTCTGCTTCATTCCCTCCACAAGAGAATAAAAACAGTGTGGATATAAATAATAAGACTAATTTTTTCATAGTGGTAACAATTTGTTTAGGATAAATTTAATAAAAAATAGCTGAGTGACTAACGAGCAAAAATCTCGAAAAGTATTCGCTACTTCTGTTTTTGCAAAGGATTTGCAGTTAATTCTTTGTGTTCTTCACGTGTTCTGTATATGTCTAATGCCAAATACAAAGCATTCCTAAATGAGGATTCTGAAGCTTCGTTTTTTCCAGCAATATCAAATCCAGTTCCATGATCGGGAGAAGTTCTTACAATTGGCAATCCTGCAGTAAAATTAACTCCATTCCCAAATGAAAGACTCTTGAATGGAACCAACCCTTGATCGTGATACATTGCTAAAATTCCATCGTAATGGGAGTACACTGAACTTCCAAAAAAACCATCGGCTGAATAAGGCCCAAAGGCTAACATTCCTTTTCCTTTGGCTTCGTTAATTGCCGGAATAATAATTTCCTTTTCTTCATCTCCAATCACACCGTTGTCTCCAGCATGAGGATTTAATCCTAGAACAGCAATTTTTGGTCTAGTAATTCCAAAATCTTTCACCAAGCTGTCGTTCAATTGAGATATAGATTCTACAATTTTTTCTTTCGTTAAATTCTTAGCAACATCTTTCAACGGTACGTGCCCCGAAACAACTGCAACTCTCAGTTTATCAGCAACCATCAGCATTAATGCATTCTCTACGTTCGATAGTTTTGCAAGAAACTCTGTGTGCCCAGGAAAATCAAACTCTGAACTCTGAACATTGTGTTTATTAATAGGAGCTGTTACCAATATATCAATTTTGGAGGCAGCTAAATCATCAGTTGCAGCCTTCAAAGATTTTATTGCAAACTCCCCTCCTTCCGGAGTTTCTTTTCCAATGTTCAACTGTGGATCTTTATCCCAACATTTTTTAATGTACAAGGTTTTTGATTTTGCTTCCATTCCCTCTTCTAAATTGGTGTGGGTCATGGCAGGTAAATCCAATGATTTTCTGTGAGCGGAAAGTAAACTTGCCGAACTATAAATTACAGGAGTTACAAAATCTAAAATTCGATTATCCGAAAATGTTTTTAAAATAACTTCTGGACCAATACCGTTAATATCTCCGATGGAAATCCCTACTCTTACTGGCTTTTTATTTGATGTATTTGACATAATAGAGGTTATATTCTTTTTTTTGCAATTATAAACCTGAGGTTTATTAATTTTGTACTCTCAAAGGTAAAATTTTTTTGCCCAAAAGAAATAAAAAAACCAAAATGAACATAACGCCAGAACAAGTTTTAGATGCATTAAAAAATGTAATAGAGCCTGATTTAAAGAAAGACATTGTTTCGCTTGGACTCGTGTCTGATATAAAAATTGAAGGAATGGACATTTCCTTCAAACTAAGAATTAGTAATCCTGCTCTTCATTCTAAAAAAAGAATGGAACAAGCTTGTATTTTTAACCTCGAAAGATTCATTAGCAAGGAAATTGAAGCTGAAATAGATATTTCGGGAATTGGTTCGGAAGAAACTGACCCAAACCTGAGAAAAATATTGCCAGGAGTTAAAAACATAATCGCTGTAGCTTCGGGAAAAGGTGGTGTTGGAAAATCTACCGTTACTGCTAATCTTGCAATTAGTTTAGCAAAAAAAGGATACAAAGTAGGATTGATAGATGCTGATATTTATGGACCTTCAATGCCACTAATGATGGATTGTGCATACGACAAACCAACGATGGTTGATGTTGATGGTAAAAGCTACATTTCGCCCGTTGAAACTCACGGAGTAAAAGTAATGTCCATAGGATTCTTTGCAGATTTGAACCAAGCAATCGTATGGAGAGGTGCAATGGCCAGTAAAGCTATTCGCCAAATGTTTATTGACACGTATTGGGGAGAATTGGATTATATGCTTATTGATTTACCTCCAGGAACCGGTGATGTGCATTTAACTTTAGTACAATTGGTTCCAATTACCGGAGCTGTAATTGTGAGTACACCGCAAGCTATTGCTCTTGCCGATGTCAAAAAAGGAATTCACATGTTTAAGATGCCGAATATTAATGTACCTGTATTGGGTGTAGTTGAAAACATGGCATATTTTACACCAGACGAACTGCCAGACAATAAATATTATATTTTTGGGAAGGATGGAGTGAAAGATTTGTGCGAACAAATTGATGTAAAATTATTAGGAGAAATTCCTTTGGTACAAAGTATAAGAGAAGCTGGAGATGCAGGAACACCAATTGCTGCACAAGACGGAACTCCTTCTGCAATTGCTTTTGATTTGTTATCTGCAAATGTAATCGAACAAATAAATTGGAGAAACAATAACATAAAGCCAACTCAGGTTGTAAAAATGAACACACCATGATAAAAGGCTTTCTAATTATTCTTCTTAGTATTTTTGTTTCATCCATAGGGATGGCTCAAGAAAGTGATTCTGCAAAAAAAGAAGAAGCTAGGTTATATACGTTAGCACACACCGATGTATTTAGAAAAAGAAAAGGTAAAATATTTGCCTCTTGGGGGTACAATAGGTCTTCTTACAGCAAAAGCGATATTAGGTTTTGGGGCGATGGGTATGATTTTACAATAAAAAAAGCAACCGCAAAAGATCGCCAAACAAAGTTTGAACCTAAAGTATATTTCAACCCAAGCTTGTTGACGATTCCGCAATATAACCTGAGAGTAGGCTATTTTTTAACCGATCATCTATCTTTATCCATAAGTGTAGATCACATGAAATATGTATTGGATAATTCTCAAAGTGCTAAAGTAGATGGCTCAATTAGTAGTTCTGCTAGCACAGTTTGGGCAGACGATTACAACAATGAACTTATGCCTATTTCAGGGGATTTTGTAAAATATGAGCACACAGATGGTCTTAATATCATATATTTAGAACTAGACTACAACGAATTACTTTATGAAACAGCGAACCGAAAGTTTGCTATTGATATAGTTGGAGGACTTGGAATTGGAGGAGCGGTACCAAAAACCAACGCTATCCTTTTTGATACATTTGGAACAGACGAATTTCACCTAGCGGGAGGCTCTTTGAATGCCAATGTAGGATTAAAATTATTTTTCTATAAAAAATTATTTTTACATCCGGCAGTAAAAGTTGGATATGTATCGCTTCCCGATGTAGTTACAAATACCGCAGGAAATGACAAAGCTTCACAAAACTTTTCCTATTTTCAAGCAAACATGACTTTGGGATACCAGTTTAGATTGACTCATAAATAAATATTAGTACCAATAAAAAAAGCACTTGATTGTATCAAGTGCTTTTTTTTTGCCTATGCATTTGATTGTATTATTGTGGCAATAGTTCTTTTTTAAGTGCTGCCATCTTTATTCCAGCAATAGCACATTCTACTCCTTTATTTCCATGCTTTCCTCCACTCCTATCAATAGCTTGTTCCATTGTATTGTCTGTAAGAACACAAAAAATAACAGGAACACCGTACATCAGGTTTACATCTTTTATTCCTAAAGAAGTTGCTTCACAAACGAAATCAAAATGTTTTGTTTCTCCCTGTATTACACTTCCTATGGCAATCACGGCATCCACTTCTGTATGCTCTATTACCAATTGAGAAGCTAAGGGCAACTCGTAGGTTCCTGGAACATGTTTCACCAAAATATTCTCTGGCAATGTTCCATTCTCAACCAAAGTATCGAACGCTCCTTTTAGCAAGTTTTTAGTAATTTGTTCGTTCCACTCTGAAACAACAATCCCGAATGACATCTCAGATGCATTCGGGATTAAATCTTTATCGTAATGTGATAAGTTCGTTGAGGCTGTAGCCATAATTATTTTTTAAGTTTAGCTATAAATTTTTCAATTCCTTGTGCTTCTGCAGAAGTTGAAAAATCTTTTTTAATTTTTTCGTAAGTTGAAATCGCATCCGCTATATCTCCTACTTCTTCTTGAGCTATTGCTAATTTCTTCAAATAAACCGGTGTTGTAAAATCATTAGTTGAATGATTCACCGCAGCTTTGTAATTCGAAATGGCTTTGTCAGCTTGTTGAGTTTCAAAATAAGCATCTCCCAAAGCTCCTTTTGCGATAGCACCAATCAATTCATCATCAAAACTTACACCTTCAAGGGCGTCAATTGCTTCTGCAAATTTACCCATATTAAGGTATCCAACTCCCATGTTGTAGGTAGCAATATCTCCAGCAGGTGTCCCACTGTATTCTTCAGCAATGGTTGCATAACCAATGTTGTTTTGGTCACCATCTATAGCTACTTGAAAATTATTTACTCCAAAGTTGTTTTCTTGCTTCCATATTACACTACTTCCTTCCGTAGATTTTTGTGCTTTGTTGTTGTTGTACCACCAAAACGCGGCAATTGCAACTGCTATTGCTCCAAAAACAATGTAAATTGTGTTTTTGTTTTGCTCGAATTTATCTTGGATTTTATCGCTAATCTCCTGTACATCAAAATTTTCTATATCTGCCATTCGTTTGTTTTTTTGAAAGGACAAAAATATAGTTTTTTATCCATTTTATTCCTATTAATCACTGATTTTTTTGATTCGACCCTTTATTACTTAAATAAAATTTTGTCCACCACACGTTTTTGTAATTTTCTGTTGAGCGATTCTTTTAATTTTTCTTTTGCAAAAGATAGCTCGTGTCGCAAAACCGAAGATTCAATGTTGATGATAAGCACTCGCTTTCTTAATTCCAATGATTTTGTTTTTGCTGCAATTGCTGCTCCCATCATTTCGGTCCATTCCTTGTGGAGATCTAGTTCATCCATTTTATCTTCAATCTTATAGGCTTTTAGCAATCTCTCGATTGCTAATTTTAGGGGCGTAACTTGCTTATCTCTTTTAGGAAAACTCATGTTTAAAATTAATCAAAGTATTTACTTCTACAGACTTTTGAGAGTTATTTTTTTTATAACTTTAACTATGAAAACAACAGTAGAATTTAAAAACGGAACGTTTCAATTGGACTTATCCAAACCGCTGGATATTTCGATGAGGCTTTCCACTGAGCCAAAGAACTCAAGTGCTTGGTATGTTTCCCCAATTTCCATAGAACCTGTAGAAGGCGATGGATTTATCGGGAGTGTTGCCGAAGGTGGATCTGTGAATTTTAGGGATATCACATTCAATCCGCACGGAAATGGAACTCACACAGAAACTGTTGGACATATCGACAAAGAAATTCACTCCATCAATAAACACCTTACTACCTTTCATTTTTTAAGTCAAGTGGTATCTATCACTCCTAGTTATTGGAAAAAAAATGAAGGAACGCGAAATGAAGGAGATTTAATAATTACCAAATCTCAACTAAAAGAGGCGATTGGAAACCAAAAACCAGAAGCTCTCATTTTAAGAACATTACCAAATGACAAAGACAAATTGAGCAAGCAATATTCCAACTCAAATCCCCCTTATTTGTGTCATGAAGCAGCACAATATTTAAGAGCAATTGGTGTAAATCATCTATTGATAGATTTGCCTTCGGTGGATAAGGAAGTAGACGCGGGAGAACTGCTAAGCCACAAAGCTTTTTGGAATTATCCAAATGATATTCAATACAACAAAACTATTACAGAATTTATTTTCGTAAACAACGAAATTGAGGATGGATTGTACTTGCTAAACCTACAAATTGCTCCCTTTGAAAATGACGCAACTCCCAGTAAACCTGTGTTATACAAAATAAATAAAGTGTGAACATAGAAGAATACAGAGACTATTGTTTGAGTAAACCTGGTGTTACAGAAGGTTTTCCATTTGACAACAAAACTTTAGTTTTCAAGGTAATGGGAAAGATGTTCGCATTGACTGATGTAGACCAATTTGAAGGAATAAACCTAAAATGCGACCCAGATTATGCTATCGAACTGAGAGAGAAATACGAGGCAGTTTCTGCTGGATATCACATGAGCAAGAAACACTGGAATACAGTAAATACACAAAGTGATATTTCAGACAAAAAAATAACTCATTTAATCAATCATTCCTATGAATTGGTTGTGAGTAAATTGAATAAAAAACAAAAAGAAGAACTTAACTTATTAAATAGTTAAATTAATATATCGCACGTTGTTCCAATACAAATTTAACGTAGCTTTAATTCAAGAAAACTAACTCT
>Ga0209555_10000045_pt1 | contig 93157 bp, 89 predicted proteins | sample SaaInl85LU_5_DNA_FD_184643 | JGI IMG/M metagenome (GOLD analysis project Ga0209555, IMG submission 184643) | Marine microbial communities from expanding oxygen minimum zones in the Saanich Inlet - ESP_85LU_5_DNA (SPAdes) (version 2) | ecosystem: Environmental > Aquatic > Marine > Intertidal...
GTGTCTTTTAAACCACCAATGGCATTTACAATTGGCACGGTGCCATATCGCAAAGAATACATCTGATTTAAACCACAAGGCTCTACGCGAGAAGGCATTAATAAGAAGTCTGCACCAGCGTACATAACATGTGCCAGCTTTTCATCATATCCAATAAACTTATTAAAGTTTTCTTGAGATATTGAATTTAGTGCCTCTTCTGTTTTTTCATACCCAGATCCCAGTAAAAGAATAGAAATATTATTTTCTGATAATGCTTCTTTAAAAATTTCAGGGAATAAATCGGCTCCTTTTTCACCTACTAATCTTCCTATAAATACAAAAAGTGGTTTCTTAACATCTAAGTTATACTCTTTACACAACCACTTTTTATTGCTGCTTTTACCAGATATTACATTAGATTTATCATAATTTTTAATGAGTTTTTCATCTGTTTTAGGATTCCAAACACTCCAATCGATTCCATTTAATATACCAATACATTTTGAGCTTTCATGATTTAAAAGGTCTTCCAATCCGTTTGCTTTTATTTTTAACTCTTCCATGTAAGACGGAGAAACGGTAGTAACTTTCCATGCGCATTTTATGGCTGTTGCTAGAGAGTTTATATTTCCATCCCAATCTAATAAACCAATATTATCTTTATTAAAAGGCGGAATTAAATTTACTTTTTCGTGAGAAAACCACCCTTGGTATTGTGCATTGTGTATGGTTAGAACTGTTGGAATATTTTTTAAGGTTTTATATTTAAAACACTGAGAGATCATAAATGGAATTAACCCTGTGTGATGATCATGTGTATGGATAATATTAGGTTGTTTTTTAAAAGTTAAAATCCAATCTAAAGTAGCTATTTGAAAAGCTAAAAATCGTTCTGTATCATCACTAGAGTATACATATTTCTTATATATTAAGTCTGGAATATCAATACAAAAAAGATCAAAACCAAGTTGATTACTTGTTAGTTTAAGAACTTTAAAATTATAGTATTGATGCCCAAGAGCAATATAATCTGAATGAATATCTTCAAAGGTATTACATTGAGTAAATTTATTATTGTAAAACGGCATTATCACATTTGCCTTAGTCCCTAAATCTTTTTGATATTTAGGTAAAGCACCAACAACATCTGCAAGTCCACCAACTTTAGCAATCGGAAAACATTCCGCACTTATATGTAGTATATTCAATCTTTGTAATTAGAATGTTATTTTATAAAAATACTTTTTTTTTTACTAAAAAAAAACTTTAATGATTATTAATATAAGTTTAATAAAAAAATAAAATAAAATTTATTTTGTAATAAAAAATACTAGTGTAGTTTATTAATTTCGGTGTTTATTTTATATTAAATATTTCTTGTTCTTGAAAAGATCTGCTTTTTTTGTATTCTATGTATGGAGGTCGCTTTGTATTTATTAAAAGTAATTGTAGATATAAATTATTCATCTAACATTTTTATTATTCCCAAAAGTAAATCTTAAAATGTGCTTCTAAATATCTTTAACTCTTTGAAAAAGGAATTGTTTTTCTTGATAATCCCAATCTGCATAAGAAACAGAATATCATGGAGTAACTAACTTGTCTATTTGCACCTCCATAGGAGACCCACAATACAATTAAACTTTCTTGGAATCTATTTTCTAATAGATACTTTTTTGAATGTTTCAAACTAAATCGATCTGCGAACTTTGTTGACCTTAGGACCTTATACATATTTCTTAAATTAAATGATCTAAGCTAATATATGGAGAGAATTCCGGTTGCTCGAGAGGTTGCTACGCAGGTTCAAATCCTTGTTATTTGGTTTGATTTCTCTTTACTATTTTATCATGATTTTGTCATTATACTTTTGATTTTCATTTACTTATATAAAAACACGTAAAATGAAGTAAAACCAAAAACTCCCTGGAGGTACCACATCTATAATTCCCAATCTTTTGTTTTACAATTGATTGGTTTTTTTGGTTTAAGAAAACTTTTTTAAATTAAACTAACAAAAGCTTGCAACGCAGGATTTGTTTTACAAAACCATAAAAAAACCTTTTAAGAAATGTCTTAAAAGGTTTTTTAAATTATTTTAGAAATAATAATTATTTCATCATTTGTAAGTTACTTACTTCTTGGTTTGTTAATGGCCTCCATCTTCCTCTTGGAAGGTTTCTCTTGGTTAACTCTGCAAAAATAACACGATCTAATTTATTTACTTTATAACCAACATGCTCAAAAATCTTTCTTACAATTCTATTTCTACCCGAATGAATTTCAATACCAATTTCTGTTTTTGGCTGTCCCTCTACATAAGAAATTGCATCTATAAAGACTTTTCTTCCTTCAATAATTACCTCTCCTCTTAATTTTTCTAAATCTTTTAAATCAAGTTTTCTATCTAAAGAAGCATGATATAATTTACGAACATTGTGCTTTGGATGCGTTAATTTTTTAGCTAAATCTCCATCATTGGTAAACAATAATAAACCTGTTGTATTTCTATCCAATCTACCTACTGGATAAATACGTTCTTTAGAGGCATTGGCCACCAAATCCATGACTGTTTTTCTACCTCGATCATCATCCATTGTCGTAATATAATTCTTAGGCTTATTTAATAAAATATATCTTTTTTGCTCTGGAGTAATCGAAGTACCATCAAACTGAACTATATCATCTGGCTGGACTTTATACCCCATTTCTGTAATTAATTTTCCATTTACTTTTACACTCCCATGCTCTATATAAGTATCTGCTTCTCTTCTAGAACAGACTCCAGAATTTGCAATATATTTATTTAATCGGATACCAGTTGAAGTGGCGTTTTGGGGCACAACTTTATTGTTTGCTTCCTTTTTTACATTTTTTTTTGGAGAAGACTTTCTGCTTAGCGGCTTACTCGTTTTACCTTCTTGTCGTCTTCTCGACGAGTTATTATTTGAATTCATTTTATAAATTTTGGCAAAGGTACTCAAATTCACATTCTAATGTAAACGATCTATTACTTTTTCTAGTAGTAAAGAAGTGTCTATAAAAACCAAACAAAAAACACCAATTAACAGTAATATTTTTAGTGTGTTGTGAAGTGTTCTGTATTGATTTCTTTGAGTTGAGTTCCATAAATACACCCCCACAAATAGTAAAGTAACCAACGCTAAGTAAAAATAATATTTCATAGCGCTTAGTGTAGGTAAATTAAATAAAAAAGCAATAGGTATAAGCGTAAATATTAAAAGTGTGATAGACAGTTGTTTTGTTTTTCTCTCTCCATACACCACTGAAAAGGTTTTATAATTATTCGCTATAGCTCCCTTCATATTTTCTAAATCTTTGATGAGCTCTCTTACCATAATTACTAAAAAAAGGAAAATAGCATGCACAAAAATTATTTTAGAAAAATTTTTGTAGTAAATAAAAATTACAAAAAAAGGTAATATGGTTAATATTGTCGCAGAAAGTAATCCTATAAAGGGTGTTTTTTTTAGTTTGTGAGAGTAAAACCAAATCCCAAAAATATATACAGAGAAAAAAAAGGCAGCTTTCCAACTCACAAAAAAAGAGCATGAAAATCCTGTAAAATTTAAAAAAAAATAAAGATTAAGTTTAGTTTCTTGCTTTACAATATTATCAATACCCGTTTTTAAAGGTCTATTTATTTGATCTACTTTTACATCGTAAAAATTATTTATAATGTAACCAGCAGCTACAACACAAACCGTTGCAATGACTATACATAATAAATGAGGGTCAAAAATTACTTTTTGGATAGAATTTTCAGGAGAAAAAATGAATATTGCTGCAAGGTATTGTGCTACAATTAAAACCAATATGTTGTACCCTCTTACTACAGAAAGTAAACTAAATACTTTTTTTAATAAGTTCTTTGAGAGAAAGGTACTCATAATGAGTGATTTTTTTTAGAACCTATATACCAATTCTAATTTATAGTCTTTTAAGCTTTTTTGTGCTTTTTTGTAATCTTCTGTAAAACCTAAGATGTAACCTCCACCACCAGAACCACATAATTTCAAGTAATAATCATTAGTAGTTATGCCTTGTTCCCATATATTATGAAAGGCAACAGGTATCATCGGTTTAAAGTTTTTTAAAACAACTTTTGATAATTTTTTAACGTTACCAAACAAAGAGGAAATATCTCCAGATAAGAAATCATCTATACAAGCATCTGTATGCTTTGCAAATTCTTCGCTAATCATTTTTCTAAACCCTTCATTTTTCATTTTATTCATAAAAATGTTAACCATAGGTTCAGTTTCTCCTATTTGCTCAGAATCTAATAAGAATACTGCCCCTTTTCCTTCTTTTTGAGATGGAATGCCTGCAGGTTCAATATTTTCTTTGGAATTGATAAGAATTGGTAAACTTAAATAAGAATTTAAAGGATCTAGTCCAGAACTTTTACCGTGAAAAAAAGATTCCATTAAAGAAAATATTTCTTTTAATTTAAGTAGTTTTTCTCTAGTTAAATTTTCTAAAACCGTAATTTTATTGGCAGCATATTTGTCATAAATTGACGCTACTAATGCTCCTGAACTTCCTACACCATAGCCTTGAGGTATAGAAGAATCAAAATACATACCGTTGTCAATGTCTTTTTTAAAAGCTTCTAAATTAAAGATTACTTTGTCTGAATTTAACTGAGCTAAGTGATTGTAAAAGCGAAGTAGATTGGAATTAGAATCTTGTGCTGTGCCTTTTAAATCATTAGAAGACTTTAAAGCACCCCTGTAGGCATTAAATGGAATGGCTAAACCCTTAGAATCTTTTATAATTCCATACTCTCCAAAAAGAAGGATTTTAGCATAAAATAATGGACCTTTCATTTCTTTTCATAATTGTATTACAAAAATACGCCTTTTTATTGTATTGTTAGTGTCAATTTTTGTAATAAGATTTCCAAACCCCAACTTTAACATTATTTAAGTATTTTCCTTTTTCTATAATCTTCCCATTTTTATCATAGGTTTTCCAAACTCCAGATTTTAATCCATCTTCATAAAAGCCTATGGTTTTAAGTTCACCTGTAGGATAGTATTGTAAAAATTTACCTTCTAATTTTCCAAAAACAAATTTTGATTCTTGTGCTTTTACTCCTGTTAGGTAATAATCTATTAAAAGATTTTTATTATTGTCGCTTGAAGAAATTAGCCTATAATAAACAGCACTTTCTCTAGGCACTTCCTTAAAATTTGCATCAAAAAATACTTTTTTTTGACTGTAAGAATAGCTACTCAAAAAAGAAATAAAAAAGAGTGTAACAAAAAATTTAAAATTCATAAACAAGCAATTAATAGCAGGTTTGCTACATTTTTTTTGCTCCAAAACCTACATAATCACAAATATAATGATTTTTCTGACAGTACTTAGACAACTCTTTATCAATGAATTGTAACACTTCATTTTTCTCATTTTCAGGAAACAACACATGTACGTTTGCCCCTGCATCTAACGTAAAACAAATATTGCTATTGGTATGGTTTCTATACTCCCAAATTTTATTAATGACTTCTAACGTGTTTGGTTTCATCAATATAAAGTAAGGCGAACTTGTAAGCATCATTGCATGCAGTGTAAGTGCTTCGCTTTCTACTAAATGTATAAACTCTTTAACTTTACCTTTTTGTAAAATAGTAGTCATTTTTGCAAGATTATCATTCGCTTGTTGAAATCTATTTTCAGCATAAGGATGGTTGTGCATTAGGTTATGACCAACAGTACTCGAAACTTGTTTTTCACCCTTATCAACCAACAAAATGACATCTTGATAATTTTGAAAAACAGGAGCTATTTTAAAAGGAAATTGCACACCAAATAAATCTGAACTTTCAGCAATTGCAGGATGTTCTCCCCATACAACTAAAGGTCCTTCTATACTTCTACTTGCACTTCCAGATCCTAGCCTAGCCAAAAAAGATGCCTTTTTATTTATGAAATCTTGAGATAAATCTTGAACTAATTCATTTTCTAAACTCATTAAACACATTGCAATTGCACTCAAACCACTTGCTGATGAAGCAATTCCACTGGAATGAGGAAATGAGTTTTTTGAATTTATTGTCATTTTATAATTAAAAATATAAGGACAATAGTCTTGTATTCGTTTAAAAAACTCTGCAATTTTAGGCTTAAATTCTTCTTTCTTTTTACCCTCAAAAAACAAATCGAAAGTAACCTCAGTGGTTTTTTCTATCTTCTTAAACTCAATGGTGGTTATTGTATGGCAGTTATCTAAAGTAAAGCTAATAGAAGCGTTTTTTGGTATTTGAGGATTGCTTTTACCCCAATATTTAACCAAAGCAATATTGCTTGGCGTTTTCCATGTAAACGTTGTGTTTTCTATTAGATGTAAGTCTGATTTTACTAAAAACTGGTCTGTATTCAAAACATAAAAATTTACTACAAATATAAACCTATAACGATACATCTACTAATTTATCTAAAATCGATTCTACATACTTGTAGATTAAGCGGGTTCTAATGTATCCTTTAAACTAACTACTCCTTTTCTTCGCTTTAGAAAACATTAATTCTAATAAAGAGTTGATGTTTTTTTTGTTTGTATTTTTGTAGAAATGAAAAAAGACAAAGTTTTTTTATTATTAAATGGTGATAAACCTAATCAATTACCTAATTTAGATGAGTATAAACTCATTTGTGCTACTGATGGGGCATACAAATATTTAGAAGAAAACAATATTTCTCCGAATTTTGTATCTGGCGATTTTGATTCTTTGAACATTTTTCCAAAAGAAATAGATTTCATAGAAACTCCAAATCAAGATTTTACAGATTTTGATAAAATACTTCAGATTCTATTTGATAAAGGATTTTATCATATTGATGTTTATGGTGCAAGTGGATCAGAACAAGATCACTTTTTAGGAAATCTACACACAGCCGTTCAATGGCAACACAAATTAAAACTTACTTTTTTTGATAATCACAGCATGTATTATCTGGCTGATAAACGTACAATAATCAAAAACTGCAAGGAAAAAATTGTTTCACTCATCCCCTTCCCTGAAGCAAAGCAAATAACCACTCAAGGTTTGCAATATCCGTTAGAAAAAGGAAACTTAACATTTGGCGAAAGAATAGGCTCTAGAAATAAAGCCATTAAAAATGAAGTTGGTATTTCTTTCACAGAAGGAAATTTATTTATCTTCATCAATCACTAAATAAAATGGAAAGAAAAATTAAATTATTGTGGGATTTTAGAGGCCCAGATGCCAAAGAAACTGCAAAACATCATACTATACATTTAAAAGAATTTGCTGTTTTAGAAAAACTAGCATTTCATGAAATTGACATCAAAGAAAACAATCCTATGTTGGTTTCTGCCTTCATCGTTGTTGATGAAAAAGACATGAAAACGTATAGAAATGCTTTAAAACCTCATAGAGGAGAAATTGTTTAAATAAGGGTTTATTTAAATCTAAATTTCATAAAAACAGGTAAATGGTCGGATGCTTGTTCAAACTCACTTAATATTCTTCCAGAGATTAGTTCGATGGTGTTTTTTGTGTAAAAAATATAATCGATTCTTTTAGAGGGAGCGACCGAATTAAAAGTGTTTTTTATTTCTGATACGTTAAAAGCAGCATTTCCAACACCATCCATAGAAAATAATTTTTGTGTGGCTGCCTCTTTGTCTTTTGCTTCAGAGTTAAAATCTCCCAATAAAATAGTTGGATAGTTATTCTTATAAGTATGAAATACTTCTAAAACTTCTTTAAATTGAATTTCTCTAGTTTTTTGATCAAAAGCCTCTAAGTGAACATTTATTAAGATTGCTTCTTTACCCTTAAAATTTACTTTAACAACTTGCGCTAAACGATCTAAATAAAAAGCATTTCTATAGAAAGGAGTACTTTTTACGCTTTCTAAAACAATTCTTTTTTGATTGGATAAAGGATATTTACTTAAAATAGATTGCCCTGAAATAACTTTTCCAAAATGCATACGTATTGGCCAATAAGGAAAAGGTAAATAACGCTTATCCCAATTAATTGCTCTAGCACTAAAACCATAGCCTAATTTAGCAATTGCTTCTTCTTGATCAATATTATAAGAACGACTTGCATTATAGTCTATCTCCTGAAAAGCAATCACATCAGGATTTACATTTAAAAATTCTTGGTGTACTTTCTGTAGATTATTTTTAAATAACGAGCTAGGCTTTGCAATAGGCCTGTTATTTGTCATTCCACTTAAATAACCAATATTATAAGTTACTATACTAAAAGTGGTATCCTTTTGTACTGGATAATTACGATCACTTTTTTTAATAATAGCATATTCTTTTGAATTCAAATTAGCAGAAGAAGCCCAAAAATAAAAAACACAAAAACCAACAAAAAGTAATAGAAAAACTCTAAAAACTAATTTTAAAAAAAATCGCATTAAGATTCTGGTGTATTTTGGGGTGGAACATCATTCTTAAATTCAGATAATGCTTGCTGAATAGACGCATTTACGTGTGTTTTATCTGTATTGTATTTAGGAGAACGGTTCGTTTTATCTGGAAATTGCTCTATAGACACAGTTGTAGAAGGAAATGCAAAATCTACCCCTAAAACCGATGCTAATTTAATAATCGCAATATGCAAACGATGTTTGGAGGTTTGCTCTTCGCTCCAAGCTAAACTTTTAAAATAAACATTTACCATAATTAAAAGTGCAGAATCACCAAAACCAGTAAACTCTACATTATAAGAATCTGATCTAGTCTCTGGGTGTTCAATTATAATTTGACGAACTCCATTTACAAAAGCTTCTATTAATTCTGGAGGAGTATCATAGCGTAATCCTAAGTTTGTATTATACCTTCTATACAACCTTAATCCTTTATTATTAATTACAATTTCAGATAATTTACTATTAGGTATTTGATAAATGGATGTATCTGCAGCCCTTACTCTTGTAGATCTAAAGCCAACTTTTTCTACAGTACCAACAACTTCTCCTGCTTCTATCCAATCGTCTATATGAAAAGGTTTGTCTACAAATATCATAATGGTTCCTATTAAGTTTCGCACTGTATCTTGTGATGCCAATGCAAATGCCAAACCACCAATAGTAGCCCCTGCTAGTAAGGTTGTTGTATCTACTCCAAAAATGGTCAATAATTTAAAAAAACCAAATACAAGTACAATACCCGTTAATAAGTTGTTCAATATTGGTACTAATTGGTCATCTAACTTGCTATGTGTTTTCTCGGTAAAATCTGCATAGACTTGCATCACAACTTTTACTAATTTTAAGAAAACATAAATCCAAAAAACAGTTTCTATGATATCTAAACCTAAAAAAATCCATCTATTTATAAACAAAGAAAATTGTAATGACGGAAAAACTTTACTTATAAATTGAATAGAAAACAATAAACCAATTGGGTGTGCTAGTTTCTTTAAAAATTGATTTAATTCTAAATTTGCATTACTCTTGGTAATGTAATGTTGAACACTTCTTAATAATGAAAACGCTATTTTTTTTACGATTAAATATAATATAAAACTTATCAGAACCATAAAAAGTAACGCAACAAACTGCCATACTTCTATTCCTAAAAATTGATAATGCCCGTATTGAGGGACTATTTCTTGAATCCAATTTACATACCAAGGAAAAACACTATTATAAATTGCATCTATTTTAGCTATTGTTTCTGTAGAATAATACCAGTTACCATTCTTTTTTTCTAAATAAATTTCAGGTAATCTATTAGGAAAAATAAGGTATCTTGCATATGCTTTAACACCAACAGAATCTATATAATTTGTGTTTGTTGGTATACTGTTTACATCTACAAAAAGTCCTTTTCCATCTAAAACTTGTTTTATTTTTACAGCTTTTCTAATGGCTTTTTTATCTTCTAATCCAAAGATAGTTTTAGCCGCTTTTTGAGGTTGATAATTATCTTCTTGTAAAAATTTTAGGTGTGTATTTATTGTAGCATTAGGGCTACTTAAATCTACTTTTAAACTATCAGAAAATTGTTCTTGTGCCCCTAAAATACTGGGTAGTATCAAAAAAAATAAAAGTATCTTTTTCATTATTATTTTTATTAAAAAAATGTTAATCGATGTACAAATTTAAACCTTTTCTATTTTTAAAAGTCAAAGAACTATAAATAAAAAACAAAAAACCCAATCATTATGAAAAAAACAGCAGGTATTTTAGCATTCCTATTTGTAGTTACTTTTACTGCTAATGCCCAACAAAAAAGAGAAAACAGAAGGCCTAATTTTTCTGTAGAGCAAAAAACAGAATTGGCTGTTAAAAAATTGGTTCTAACTTTAGATTTATCTGAAAAACAAAAAAATAAAGTTACCCCACTAATTTTAGAACAAATCACTAAAAGAGAGGCAACTACAAAAGAAAGAAGACGAATAAGAGCACAAAAAGAAAAACCTTCTACAGATAAAGTTTTTGAAATGCAAAATAATCAGTTGCAATCAAAAATTGAATTTAAAAATAAAATGAAACAGATTTTAGATGCCGAACAATTTGAAAGATTTCAAAAAATGGCAAGGCAAAGAAATCAAAGAAAAAAACAAATGAAAAGGAAAAATGGCATGAGAAAAACCATTCAAAATAGAATGAACAGAAGACGGTTTGGCCAAAGAAATTAAATCTTTATAATTATTTGATGAATGCTTGGTTGGTAAATATCAATCGAGCATTTTATTCTTTAAACCAACTGGCATACTTTACATAATTATTGGCAATTCTATTTATTTCTCCAGTTTGTAATTCTATAGAAATATCTTTTACTTTTTTTGCTGGCACACCTGCATAAACACTTCCTGAGGTGACTCTTGTATTTTTGGTAACTACAGCACCTGATGCAATAATAGTATTAGATTCTATAACGCAATCATCCATAATAATTGCTCCCATACCTACAAGCACATTATCATGAATTGTACAACCGTGTACAATAGCATTATGGCCTATAGAAACATTATTTCCAATGGTTGTAGGCGATTTTTGATACGTTGCATGTACAACTGCACCATCTTGAATATTTACTTTATTTCCAATTTTTATGTAATGTACATCTCCTCTAATTACTGCATTGTACCAAACCGAACATTCTTTACCAAAAGAAACTTCTCCTAAAATAGTGGCATTTTCTGCTATAAAACAATCTGTTGGTATGTTTGGAGTTTTACCTCTTACCGTTTTTATAATTGACATCCATCTGTTTTTTAATTGGTGTTTTATTGTAGTACTAATTGTTGTCCTATAGTTAAAATAGTATTTGGTAAATTATTTAACTCTTGTAATAATTTTATAGAAACACCATATTTTTTACTAATAAAATATAAAGTTTCTCCTTTTTGTACCGTGTGTGTTTTTGGTAATTTTTTACGTTGTTTTTTAGACGTATTGTCTTTTTTATTGCTGCTATTTTTTCTTTTTCTAAATGAATAACCTTTTTTTATAGCATCAAACTCATACAGATGGTATGTTTTAATTAAGTTTAACAATTTAACAGGATATTTTTTATCAGTTGCATAACCTGCCTTACGTAAACCATAAGCCCATTTCTTAAAGTCTTTTATATCGTATTCAAATAAAAAAGCATATCTTTTTCTTTGTGTCAAAAATAATGAGTGATCTTTATAAGAGGTCTCTGGATAATTGTATTTTCTAAAACATTCTCCTTTTTCATCATCATCATGATACACTTTTTCTCCTTGCCAACCTGTATGACATTTAATCCCAAAATGATTATTTGATTTTAACGCTAGTTCGCTTCTACCTCTTCCTGATTCTAAAATACCTTGTGCAAGCGTTATACTGGCTGGTATTTTATATTCATGCATTTCTTGTACAGCTATAGCTGCAAATTTTTCGATATATGCTAATGTATATTTATTTAAATTAGGATTTTTTTTTACTAATTTTTTAATAAATTCTCTTTCATTAACCGTATTTGTTACTACTGGTTTTGGCTCAGAAAATTCAAGGTTTTTTTTGCGTATTGTTGCTGGTCTTTTTTTTATCCAACAGCTTTGTAAAAAAAGCATAAAAAATAAAATAAGCGGGATGATTTTTTTCATTAACTATGTATTGTGGGATGATTTTTTAACTTTAATTTTTTATTAAAACCTACGATACTTTGTAAACCTCCTGTATGTATTGTTAGTATTTTTGTATTTGGTGAAAAATAATTTTTACCAATTAAATCCAATACTCCAAACATCATTTTACTGGTATAAATTGGGTCTAATACAATAGTAGTTTCTTTTTTAAAATTATTTATAAAATTGAGCAATGAAACATTGTATTTTGCATAACCCCCAAAATGATAGTCAGCTTCTAGGCTCCAATTATCATAATGCGAAAATTGTTGGATTTCCGATGCTAAAAAAGCCCCCTTTAAAGCAGGGAAACCTATAATTTTCTGATGACTTTTTGCAGCATTTATCATTCCCGAAATTGTACCACCAGTTCCTACTGCACAGCAAATATAATTGAAATTTACATCTTTTGTTGTTAGTATTTCTTCACAACCTTTTACCGCCAAATCATTTGTTCCTCCCTCTGGAATTAGATAAAAGTCACCAAATTTTTGACGAAGTTGATGGATAAATTTAGGATTTAATTTATCTCTATATTGTTGTCTGGAAACAAACTCGAAAGTCATTCCGTTTTTAAACGCCTCTCTTAACGTTGAATTATTAGCTAATGTTTTTTCTAAATCTCTACCCAACTCTTCGCCTCTAATTACTCCAATAGTTTTATAATTATTACTATTACCAGCAACTGCAGTTGCAACAATATGATTAGAAAAAGCACCTCCGAAGGTAAGTAAAGTATGTTTTTGTTGTTTCTTTGCCTCGAGTAGATTGTATTTTAACTTCCTAAATTTATTACCAGAAACATAGGGATGAATTTCATCTTCTCTTTTAATAAAAAGCGTTACTTTTTTTTCTTCCAAAATAGGAAGGTGGATTTGTTGATTTTTAGTACTAATAGTTTTTGAAAAATCGATAAGATTCAATTGTAAAAAAAGGTTTTTACAAAAATACAGAATCTTGTTTAGTTAAGTTCTAAATCTTACTTAATATAAATTTGTTTAATCAGAGAATTAGAAAAACCTAAAGAAGATATTATTACTAAAGCTTATTAAAAATTAGAGATCTTTTCTTCAACTTTTTCCCACTCTTCTAGTAACGTATCAACTTTTGCTTTTTTAGCTTTGTATTTTTCAAAAAAGTTAGGTCTTACAGATACTTCCTCGTAGTTTTCGGCAAGTTCTACATCTAATCTTTCAACTTCTTTTTCTAAATCTGCAATTTCAGTCTCTATATTAGAAAGCTTATTATTCAGTTTTTTCAACTCTTTTTCTTGAGTTCTAGACAATTGATAGGCTTCTTTTTTAACAGGATCTTTTGTTGTTTTAAGTACAGTTTTCTTCTCAGCCTCACGTAAATTTTCCATTTTGTGCTGCTCTAAGAAATAATCAATATCCCCTAAGTACTCTTTAATTTCTTTATCTTTAAAACCATAAACAGTTGTTGTTAAGCCTTGTAAAAATTCACGATCATGAGAAACTACAATTAAAGTTCCATCAAAGTTGTGCAACGCGTCTTTTAATACTGTTTTAGAGGCAATATCTAAGTGGTTTGTGGGCTCATCCATGATTAAAACATTAAATGGCTGCAATAGCAATTTACACAATGCCAATCTATTTCGCTCACCTCCTGAAAGTACTTTTGCTTTTTTATCTACAGCATCTCCACCAAATAAAAAAGAACCCAACATATCTCTAACACGCATCCTGTTGGTATCTGTTGCAGCATCTTCCATAATTTCTAACACTGTTTTTTCTGGAGGTAAGTGCTCTGATTGATTTTGAGCAAAATAACCAACCTCTACATTATGGCCTAATTTTAAATGCCCATCAAAGGGTATTTCGCCTACCATCATTTTTGCTAAGGTGGATTTCCCTTGGCCATTTTGACCAACAAAAGCAATTTTACTGTTTCTTTCAATCAACAAATCAACTCCTTCTAAAACATGTTTTTCCCCATAACTTTTAGTTAGATTTTCGGCTTCTACAATAATTTTACCTGGTTCTTTAGATATTGCAAAACGAACGTTCATAGCTTGATTATCATCTTGATCTACTTCAATCAACTCAACTTTATCTAGCTGCTTCATTAAAGATTGTGCCATAGATGCTTTACTCGCTTTAGCTTTAAACTTATCTATAAGTTGTTGTTTTTGTTTAATCTCTTTCTCTTGATTTTTTTGAGCCTGAAGTTGCTTTTCTTTAATTTCTGCTCTTAATTCTAGAAATTGTGAATAGGGTTTTTTATAGTCATAAATTTGACCTAAAGAAATTTCTATGGTTCTATTGGTTACATTATCTAAAAACATTTTATCATGAGAAACTAAGACAATTGCTCCTGCGTAAGACTTTAAAAAGTTTTCTAACCAAATAATAGATTCAATATCTAAGTGGTTTGTAGGTTCATCTAACAATAGAATATCATTATTCTGTAATAATAATTTTGCCAACTCTATACGCATTCTCCACCCACCAGAAAAAGTATCTGTTTTTTCATTAAAATCTTCTCTTTGAAATCCAAGTCCTTGAAGAATTTTTTCGGTGTCTCCTTGATAATTATAACCTCCAAGAAGTTCATACCGTTCTTGTTTGTCTGTAAGATCTTGAATTAACTGGGTATAACTATCACTTTCATAATCAGTTCTAGTAGTGAGTTGATTGTTAATTTCATCTAGCTCTAACTCTAACCTTTTAATTTCTTCAAAGGCTTGATATGCTTCTTCTAAAATAGTTCTTCCTTCAACGAAATCAATATCTTGCCTTAAAAAACCAATTTGCACATCTTTATCAAAAGCCATGGTACCTCCACTACTTTCTATATCTTTGGAAAGTACTTTTAATAAGGTAGATTTACCAGCACCATTTTTACCAATTAAACCAATTCTATCTCCTTTATTTAATTTAAAAGTTATCCCAGAAAATAAATCTGTTCCCATAAAGGAAACAGTCAAGTTGTGTACGTTTAACATGAAATGTAATAATTGTTACTGAATAAAAGTGGCAAAAATTTTACCTTTGACAAAAGTAGATAAATTTTAAAGTTATGGTGTTTAAAAAAGGAACAAAAATGTACAGCATTGCAAAAGGGAAATGCCCTAAATGTCATGAAGGTAATTTCTTTATTCATGGCATAACATTTAATCCTACTAAAGTCACAAAAATTCACGATACTTGTACACATTGTAATTTTAAATATATGATAGAGCCTTCATTTTTTTACGGAGCAATGTATATTAACTATGGAATTACGGTTGCTATCGCAGTAACAATATTTTTAATTGCTAAACTAGGCCTACAATTAGATTTATTAAATTCTTTCTTTACGGTTTTAATTGCTTTGGTAATTACAGCTCCTTTAAATTTAAGACTCTCTAGAATTCTATGGATAAATATGTTTGTGAGTTATCAGGAAAGTGCTAATGAAAAGAATGTATAAAAAAGCAGTTTAGCATAATTATTCAAAGCGTTTAATATTAATCTCTGGAGCTAATTCTTTGCCTTTTTCCAGGTAATTAAAAAGTGCTTTTGCCATTGTTGGCGCTATCATTACCCCTCTTGTGCCTAAACCATTCAAAATAGCCAAGCTAGGAAAAGCAGGCTGAACACCAACTAAGGGCCTTCTATCTTTTACTGTGGGTCTTATTCCTGCATTTTGAGAAAGTATTGTATAAGGGACATTAATTACTTTTTCTAATTTCTCTACAAGCTCTTCTTTACCTTCTTTTGATGGTTTTGAGGTTTTATCAGACCAATTAAAAGTTGCACCTACTTTATACCTATCTCCTCCTAGAGGTAGAATAAATAAAGTAGATTTTAATTGAAAATCAATGTTTAAATTTGGTGCATGAATGGTTATTAATTCTCCTTTTACTTCATTAAGGGGTAAATAATTAAAAAATATATTTTCTTTCATTCCAAATCCCTCACAAAACACAATCCTTTTTGCATTCATATCTTTGTAAGAAAGATGATTTTTGTGAAACTTAATTTTTTGATAATCAAACTGCTCAAAAATAATTTTTGAGGCTTCTTGTAAATAAACTCGATAAGTATCTACTAGTTTTTTTGTGTCTATCCTACCTGTTTGTTTCACATTCCCAAACCCAAAATCTGCCAAGATTCCTTGTTTTTTTGTTTGGTCTAATTTATCATCTAAAAAAGGAATGAGTTTAGGATTGTCTAAAGCAGAAAACCAATTGTTTTGATCTTCTATTGATTTGAACACTTTTTTTGTTACAAATTTACTGTCAAAAATAGTTTTGAACTTTTTTTCTAAATTCTCATAGAATGGCAATGCTTTTTTAAGTTGTTCATCGGCGTTCCAAACTGGAGTATATCTTTTTAATTGGACTGGATTGTAAACGCCCCCTGCTACTAAAGAAGAAGTTTGAGAGTTGTCTTCAAAAACCATAAAGCTTTTATTTGCTTTTACCAATTCTTCCGTAAATGCTAAACCTGCTAAACCTAAACCAACAACAATATAATCTAATTTCACAGTGTAAATTTACTCAAGTTTCTTACAAAACAATGTTTTAAATAAAAATATGCTTTATTCATTGAACTAGTTTCTTTTAAAAAACTATTAAAACTAAAAAACGTTTGCTTAAGCAAACGTTTTTTAGTTTTGTATGGATTAAAAGATATTAATAGTTCCACATATCTATTTCTCTATTTCTGATATCTTCTTTTATTTTATTTGCTTCTAACAACTGAAATAAAGAATTCCCTCTTACATAATCTTCTATGGCTCTATTTCCATAAATATTTTCTTCTCTAACAATAACTGAATTAAATCGTCTTGCATTTAACAAATGATCAAAAGAAATTGGTTGAGAGGCATTCATTGGATTAAAAACTTTAGCATCATGCAATACTTTTCTCGCATCTGGAAAAAAGATCCAAAACAACTCGTACAAATTATCATCTTCCACATTTTCTACACCTAATGTTTGTACATCCTTACCCATTGGGGCTAATGCTAATAAACGATATTTCATTTCCCCTTGACGTTTATCAAAATACCACATTCCTTTTAACATGTATCCTGCAACGTCTTCGGTTTGAATTCTAAATGTATCTACATAACCATTTTCATCTCTAATGTTTACCAAACGAGTATCTATTTCGTCTTGTGTAATTTTAGAGGTAAAAAAAGAATCTGTGTATGCTTCTTTAATTTTTCCTTGTTTTATTCCTTTTATCAAAGTATCAAACAAAGATCTTCTATCTGAAGATATGCTTGTCGTATCAATTGGAAAATAATAAGGCAGGTTAATTTTTTGATTTAAATCTACAAATTCCCAAACAACCTTAGACCACATTACGTCTCTATCGTCTACATATCCATAAGGTATAGGGCCATCATTATTTGCTTCTAATCTTTCTATACTACTTTTACCAATTTCATCTGCAGATTTTGCATTTAACACGTTAGCTTGTGCATGAACAAAACTTACTGATAAACAGAAAAGAAATACGAGTATAAAATTTCTAACCATAATTTATATTTTTAATTTGTCAACTCTATGTTAACAGGCAATACTTTCTTAAATGGTGTTCCATTACCATAAGTAGCTTTAATATCATAAACGTTTATAATATCTCCTCTTCTAGCTTTTGATAACACCTTTTTTGCGGCTGCACTTAACTTAGTACCATTCACGATAATAGTTAATTCTCCAGGAACTTTAATTTTAAAACTTTTAACTTGAATTTTTAAATCAAATTCAAAGTCAGGTAATCCTGCATTGATTGGTGCATTTGCCAATCCAGATTTTGGCATTCGTACTGTTCCATATTGACCACGTACGGATCCCATTGCTGCTGGTATGTCTTTAATACGAAATGTTGCTTTAGAATTTACTGTTTTACCACTACTTAGTTTAGCACTTACATTAATGGTTGCTAAATTTCCATTACCAGGTCTTATTACATACCCAGAGCCAGATTTTGTTAGTTTACCTCCTAGCGCAGAAACTTTTAAATTATTTGCTGCAACACCAGGTAATGATACAGATATCGGGTTATCTAACCCTCTGTACACAACATTCATTTTATCAGCAGATACTACTGCAGAACTTGGCTCTGCAATAACTGAGTATTTACTTTCGAATGGTACTGGAACTTCTTCTCCATTTTCTCTAAAAAAGATGGTTCCATTAATCGTTTTCTCGCCAACGTTACCTGCAGGCATATCTATGATTACTTGTCCATTTTGTACAGCATCTGTTGCATCTTTTCCGTTTAAAATTACTTTATCTGGAATTAATGAAGCATCATATCTTCCTAAAACAACTTCTCCAGTTACTTTTTCTCCAGAAAAATATGCACTTTTGTTTAAACGAACAATACCAGTATAATTAGTTAACGATAATGCTTCTTCTAATTTACCCCCTAATAAACTATTCACAATATCAGACTCTGTATTTCTAATATCTGCTTGCATTTGTGTTAAGTTTGTTAAAGATGATACTAAAGGAAAACCTTCATATCTATATTTTAACCAAGGTACTTTAACACCATCACTATCCACAACAAGATCTGTATTGAATCGATCATCTAAAACGGAAGAAAAGGCATTATTTTCTCCAAGTATTTGATCTACTTTTAAGTTGTAATTATTAATTTTATCTAAAAATTCTTGTCCTTTTTCTGTATAATTATCGCCCTTAAAAAAATACGTATCTAAAAAGAGCGTTTTATCCATAGATTCATAATCTTTAGGATCTTCAAGATCTACAGTCATTTTTGTTTTTAAATCTCCCAGATAATTGTAAAAATCATCCGATAAGTTTTTAATTTCTTTTGCCTGTCTATTTAATTTACCAAACTTAGCGGCTTGCTCAGAAGCTTTTGTTTCTAAATTCGCATAAGCTTGGTTATTTTTTTGTGCTGTAGAGGTATTATTAGCCTCTAACTTTTCGTTCATAAATCCAAAAGCAGATAAAACTTCTTTACTCATTTGCATAGCTAACATTGCTATAAAAACAAGGTACATTAAGTTTATCATTTTTTGTCTTGCCGACACTTTTCCTCCTGCCATATCTTAAATTAGTTTGATGTGATTAACGTTATTTTTAACTAATTATTTGCTTGACATTGCAGATAACATATTCCCATAAACCCCATTTAAAGAAGATAAGTTTTTTGCTAAAGACTCCATTTGTTCTTTTAACCTTTCTGTATTTTCTACAACAGCTGTGTTTAATTCCGCTTGTTTGCTTGAGTTTTCTACTTGTATTTTATATAAATTATTTAAAGACTCCATTTGCGCTGCAGCCATAGTCATTTGCTCGTTGTATTTATTTGTTGAAGAAATAGATTCAGATGCTGCAGATAATCCTTCTGCTGCTCCTTGAAAGTTTTTCATGCTACTTCCTAAATTTTCCATTAACTGAACGTCTATTTTAGCTTCATTTAATAAATGATCTAATTTTTGTGATAGTAAACCCTCTGCTCCTGTTTTTTCTGTTGCAATCGCATTGTCATCTGCTAATTCTGGATATACTCTTGCCCAATCTAAATCTTCTTCTGGTGTTTCAAATGCAGATAAAAAGAAAATGATAGCCTCGGCTATAAGTCCAACTGCTAAAACTGTAGATCCATTTAAAGGTCCATAACTAATATGATTTAATTTAAATAATGCTCCTAAAATTACGATTGAAGCCCCAACATTATATGCAATATTAAATAGTTTCTTTTTAGTTTGTGATTGTGCCATTTGTATCTCTGTGTGTTATTATTTATTATTTGTTTGTAGTTCCTATATAATTTTGTACTGTTCTAAATCCAATATAACTTCTTGCAGTATCTGCATATTCATAATCTCTAGAACTTACCTCTAAATAATAAGCTACATCTTTCCAAGAACCTCCTCTTATTATTTTTCTTTGATTTTTTCTATCTTCTACATTTGGGTTCATAGTAGATGCCATATAATAAGAAGATAAGTTGTAGGCAGTGTTGGTCCATTCAGACACATTCCCAGCCATATTATATAATCCATAGTCGTTTGCATTATATGATTCAGCTTCCATAGTGTATAAAGCTCCATCAACTGCATAATTACCTCTTACAGGCTTAAAGTTGGCTAAGAAGCAACCTCTATCACTAGTGGTACTTCCTGTACCCCAGGGATACGTTGCAAATTCTAATCCACCTCTTGCTGCATATTCCCATTCAGCTTCTGTAGGTAATCTAAAATCTGGAACTTGAGATGCATTCTTTTTACTTTTTAAATAAGCGTTCTTCTTTTTAGTTCTCCAATTACAAAAGGCATTGGCTTGTCCCCATGTAACTCCTACAACAGGATAGTCACCATAAGATTGATGAGCAAAATAATCTTGATGCATTGGATCATTGTATGAATAATTAAAATCTTTTACCCAAACTGTAGTGTCTGGATAAATGTTTAAAACTTCTGTTTGAACAAAATCTTTACGATCTCCGCCTTTTCTTGCTGCATTGTCTCTATCAAACCAAGAGTATTTATAGTTTAAAAATTTTGTGTTAAAAGTTCTAACACCGTCTACAGCCTCTTCTCTGCTAATGTAAAGTGAATCCATGACTTCTACATAATCCATATCTGGATAATCTTCTTTGTTCCATATCAAGTCTTCTTCCCAATTTAAAGGCTGTATCGTATCAAACTGATAATAGTTTTCATACATATACCTTTGATAGGGTGTAGAATTTGCTAAAGTATCTTTAAACTTATACAACTGAATACCAGAGGTTCTGTTATTACCATTAGGGTTTGGTGTTGCTCCTAAAGCTGCAAATTCTGCTTGATATGCTAATTTTGTTCTTACAACTGAATCTCTAACCCAAAGAACAAACTCTTTATATTCGTTATTTGTAATCTCTGTTTCGTCCATAAAATAAGGCCTAACAGTAACAGTTTTTGTTGGAGAGTTCATTGTACCAATAATATCTTCATCTTGCTTACCCATTGTAAATGAACCACCTGGAACTAAAACCATACCAAATGGCTTTTCTGAAAACCATTTTTTCTTAGCTTTCACTCCTACTAATTCTCCTCTATCATTAGAACCACAACTGTAAAAAACGGTTATTAAAAGTGCAAATATTGCTGCTTTCTTCATATTTTATATTTGTCTTTACTAAAAGTTCGTAAACCTATTATTTTTTTTGCTAAAATACAATGTTGAAAGTATATTTTAACGTATTGAATTTTATATTGTTTTGAATTACATCATTTTTTGCATGGCTTTATACCATCTATCTGGTATTTTTTGTCTCGTTGCTTCTGTGTAATCTTTGTATGTACATGGTATTAACGCATGCCTTTTGTATTTATTATCTGATAGAATGTCAATCTCTATCCACCATCTACCTGTTTTATGACTCTTGTAAAAAATTAAAGGGTCATCATCTTCTAAAAGTACTGTAAATTTTTGGTAATTTTCTTTACCAGAAAAAGGATAATCTTTAACTCTGGTATTTACACCCTCAATAAAATACCAAATCATTTGAGCCATTAAATTTGCTGTTTGTGCGTTAACATCTAACTTTGAATTATACTCATAAATTCCGAAAGAAGTTACCTTATCACTCAATCCTGCATACCTAGATATAGCACAAATTTCTTCCCCATTAAACCCATTAGGAGAAGCGTTATTATTGGCTGGAGCTTCACTTTGCCTTATAGCACCTAAATCTATAGATACAATATCTGCATTTCTGAATGCAGGTTCTATATTTTCTAATTCTTTTGCATTTCCTAATCGATATGCATCAAAAAAAAGAGTATCTAAAAGCTGAATGGATTCTTGGGAGTTAAAATAGGTTTGATAACCTACATTACTGTAGTTAAATAAGTTATTAGGCTCTTGCATAATAATTTTACTTAAGTAAGACTGAGAGGTTAATTCATCTTCTAAAGTACCTAAATCAAAACGACTATCTACAGTTGTTATATTTACAGATTGCTCTAATGTATCGTATGCTCTGTAATTAACGTAAGTAATATCTTGGCCTCCTCCTATAATAATAGGAATAATATTTTTTTTTAGTAATAAGGTAATAATCTCTGAAACTGCAAAATAGGTATCAGATACTTTTGCTCCTTTTTTAACATTTCCTAAATCAACAATCTTTGCAGACCAATCTCCTGGATATAGTTCGTGAATTTTTTTTCTAACCAAATGTAAATCCTCACCACAACCAAAATTATTTTCTGAATTTCGATCTTCTTGTACCCCAAAAATTGCAAGTTTAGCACCTTCTAAATCAGGAAAACCTTCGGAATTTGTATGGATATTTATTTTATTTCCAATACATAAAGAAGATTGCAATGCCAAATGTGCAATTACAATATCTTTAACAGGAGCTAAAAATTCTTTGATCATTTTATAGTTTTCAACATTTAAAAAATTACTTCTTTTTTACAGTCTTTTTCTTTGTTGCTTTTTTCTTAGGAGTTTTAGCAGCTATCATCTTTAATGCCTCCTCTTTAGAAAGTTTTTCTATTTTTGTTGTTTTTGGCAGCTCTATTTTAATTTTACCTTTTAAGACATTAAACCTTCCCCACCTTGCTTTTTCTACTCTAATACCTACATCTTCCCAATTATGTATAACTTTCTCAATTTCTTTTTGTTTTTTTGCCTCTATTAGCTCAACAATATCATCGTCAGAGAGTTGGTCAAAATCATATTTTTTATTGACATTTATAAACATGCCATTCCACTTGATAAATGGACCAAATCTTCCTACCCCTTTTTGTACGGGTAAATCTTCGTAAAAATAAATTGGCGCATCTGCCTTTTGTTTGGCTTTAATTAGCTCTTCGGCTCTTGGCAAATCAACTTCCATCGGATTTTCTCCTTTTTCTAGGGAAACAAACAGTTTACCAAAACGAATATATGGACCAAAACGTCCATTAGACACAATAACCTCTTCCCCTTCAAAAGTTCCCAAGATTTTAGGAAGTAAGAATAACTCTAATGCTTCTTCTAGTGATATTGTACCCAGGTTTTGTTCTTTATTTAAACTCGCAAATTGCTTTTCATCATCATCAGGAGCACCAATTTGAGCAATAGGCCCAAACTTACCTAGACGAACTAAAACTGTTTTACCAGATGTTGGATGTTTTCCTAAAATTCGCTCACCACTCTCTCGATCTGCATTCTCTTTTACGTCCTCTACAGTGTTATGAAATTGAGTGTAAAATCCTTTAATCATTTGAATCCAATCTTCATCACCTTCAGAAATATCGTCAAATGAATTTTCTACTTTAGCCGTAAATCCAAAATCTAAAATATTAGAAAAATTAGCAACTAAAAAGTCATTCACAATATTACCAATATCTGTAGGGATTAATTTATTCTTGTCTGACCCTGTCTTTTCTGTTAATTGATTACTTTTTACAGAGCCCTCTTTTAAAATCATTTGCTCATAGCCCCTCTCTACTCCTTCATTCTGTCCTTTTTCTACATAGCCTCTTCTTTGTACTGTTGATATTGTTGGGGCATAGGTTGATGGACGCCCAATACCTAACTCCTCTAATTGCTTAACCAAAGAAGCTTCAGTAAAACGATAGGGTGGACTTGTAAAACGCTGAGTAGCATTTATAAAAACATACTGTAAAGATTCATTAACTTTTAAGTTTGGCAGCATTCCTGCTTGCTCTTCTTCATCATCATCTTTACCCTCTAGATAAACTTTTAAAAACCCTTCAAACTTTATCATCTCTCCATTTGCTGTATAGATTTTTGAATTTTCTGAGTTTTCTATTTTCACATTAGTCCTTTCTAATAAAGCATCACTCATTTGTGAAGCCAATGTTCTTTTCCATATTAGGTCATAGAGCCTATTTTGATCATATTCTGTATCAATGGCATGCATTTTCATATTCGTAGGTCTAATAGCTTCATGTGCTTCTTGAGCTCCTTTTGCTTTAGATTTAAACACTCTTTGTTTGCTATATTCTTTTCCATAAGAAGCCGTAATTTCCTCTTCCGCTTCATTTCTTGCATCTACAGATAAATTTACACTATCTGTTCTCATATAAGTTATTAAACCGGCTTCATATAAACGTTGTGCAACTTGCATTGTTCTAGCTACTGCAAAGCCTAATTTTCGAGAAGCTTCTTGTTGAAGAGTAGAGGTTGTAAAAGGTGCCGCTGGTGATTTTTTTGCAGGTTTTTTTGTTAAATCTGCAATAGAAAAATCTGCTTTTGCACACGATTTTAGAAAATCTTCAGCAGCTTTTTTTGAATCAAAATTTTTAGGAATAGTTGCTTTAAATTTTTTACCTTCTTTGTTAGAAAATTCTGCAACTACCTTGTAATGAGTTTCTGCCTTAAACTCTTGAATGCTTCTTTCTCTCTCTACAATTAAACGAACTGCAACAGACTGCACTCTTCCTGCAGACAGACCACCCTTAACTTTACGCCATAATACAGGTGATAATTCATAACCAACAAGACGATCTAAAACTCTACGTGCTTGTTGTGCATTTACCATATGATAATCTATATCTCTTGGGTTTTCTACTGCTTTTAAAATAGCTTTTTTTGTAATTTCATGAAAAACAATACGTTTTGTATTTTCTTCTTTTAACCCTAACTGTTCTTTTAAATGCCAAGCAATAGCTTCTCCTTCTCTATCCTCATCACTCGCTAACCATATAGTTTCTGCTTTTTTTGCTAAGTTTTTTAATTTTTTAACAACAGGTTTTTTATCATCAGAAACTATATATTTTGGACTAAAATCTCCTTCAACATCGATACCCAACTCTTTTGAAGGTAAATCTGCAATATGACCATAACTCGATTCTACCTGATAATCTTTACCAAGAAATTTTTCGATCGTTTTCGCCTTTGCTGGTGACTCTACTATTACTAAATTCTTCGCCATATATTTCAATTTATCAATCGATACCCAATAAAATGAGGGTAAAATTTGAAGTGCAAAAGTAGTTAGTTTTTTATTAAAAAAAATCTTTTCATAAATATTAGCTTAATAATTAACAGAAATACAACATTATTTTTCTGCCAATTTGTCAGAAAAATATAAAATTGGTTGTATCTTTGTCCTCCTTGAAATTACAAATTGAAAGATGCAAGAAGTAGAAAAAATTATTGACGAAAAAATACAAGGAAAAGCACTTGTAACGGCAAAAAGAAAAGAAAACACAAAAAAACTATTCATAGAAAGCTATGGCTGTCAAATGAATATGAATGATAGTGAAATTGTTGCAGCTATTTTAGATAAGGAGGGTTATAATACTACTCAAATATTAGAAGAAGCAGATTTAGTTTTAGTAAATACCTGCTCAATACGTGAAAAAGCAGAAACTACTGTACGCAGAAGACTACAGAAATATAATGCTGTAAAACAAGTAAATAAAAAAATGAAAGTTGGTGTTCTTGGCTGTATGGCAGAACGTTTAAAAGAGAAATTTTTAGAAGAAGAAAAAATTGTTGATTTGGTTGTAGGGCCTGACGCTTACAAAGATTTACCAAATCTCTTAGAAGAAGTTTATGAAGGAAGAGACGCTGTAAATGTTATTTTATCTAAAGAGGAAACGTATGGAGACATTTCTCCAGTTCGTTTAAACTCTAATGGTGTATCCGCCTTTGTTTCTATAACAAGAGGCTGTGACAATATGTGTACCTTCTGTGTGGTTCCATTTACAAGAGGAAGAGAACGAAGTAGAGATCCTAAGAGTATTTTGGAAGAAATACAGTCGATGGTTGATAAAGATTTTAAAGAAATTACTTTATTGGGTCAAAATGTAGATAGTTTTTTATGGTATGGAGGTGGCTTGAAAAAAGATTTTAAAAAAGCATCTGAAATGGCACAAGCAACAGCTGTAGATTTTGCTCAACTGCTAGATATGTGTGCAACTCATTTTCCAAAAACACGTTTTCGGTTTTCTACCTCTAATCCACAAGACATGAGTTTAGATGTAATTCATGTTATGGCTAAGCATAAAAATATTTGCAAATACATTCACTTACCTGTACAAAGCGGAAGTAATGCCATGCTAAAAGCCATGAACAGACAACATACTCGCGAAGAGTATATGGCTCTAGTAGATAACATTTTTAAAATTATACCAGAAATGGCATTGTCTCAAGATATGATTGTTGGTTTTTGTGGAGAAACAGAACAAGACCATAAAGATACTTTAGACTTAATGGAATATGTAAAGTACGACTTTGGATTTATGTTTGCCTACTCTGAAAGACCAGGAACACTAGCAGGTAAAAAAATGATAGATGATGTACCTACAGACGTTAAAAAAAGAAGGCTAACTGAAGTAATAGATTTACAACAAAAACACGCTTTATATAGAACTCAAAAACATTTAGGAAAAATAGAAGAGGTTTTAATTGAAGGCACTTCTAAAAAAAATCCAAATGAATGGAAAGGTAGAAATACACAAAATACTGTTATAGTATTTCCTAAAGAACATTACAAATTAGGAGATTTTGTAAATGTTAAAGTAGAAGATTGTACCTCAGCAACGCTAAAGGGAAGAGCTGTTGGGTATTCAGAAAATAATTAAAATATAAGCAAAGATTAAAGGGTAAAATAAAAAAGTTCATTTATAAAACCTTTAAGATTTTGAACTTTAAAAATTATTGAAATGGAAAACTTACAAGCATTAAAACAACGTTTTGGAATTATTGGAAACGATGTTCAATTAAATAGAGCTCTAGAAAAAGCTGTTCGTGTAGCTCCTACAGATATTTCTGTGTTAGTAACCGGAGAAAGTGGTGTTGGTAAGGAAAGTATCCCTAAAATTATTCATTCTCTTTCTCATAGAAAACATGCAAAATATATTGCTGTTAACTGTGGTGCCATTCCTGAAGGAACAATAGATAGTGAACTTTTTGGACACGAAAAAGGTGCTTTTACAGGTGCAACCCAAGATAGAAAAGGATATTTTGAAGTGGCAGATGGTGGAACAATTTTTTTAGATGAGGTAGGTGAGCTACCGCTAACCACCCAAGTACGTTTATTGCGTGTATTAGAGAATGGCGAATTTATAAAAGTTGGTTCATCAAAAGTTTTAAAAACAAATGTTCGAATCGTTGCAGCTACAAATGTTAACATGCAAACTGCCATAGAAAAAGAAAAATTTAGAGAAGACCTATATTATAGACTGAGTACTATAGAAATTCATTTGCCTGCGTTAAGAGAGCGAAATACTGACATTCATTTACTATTTAGAAAGTTTGCTTCCGATTTTGCTCAAAAATACAGAATGCCATCCATACGTTTAGATGAAAGTGCAGTGCATGTTTTATCAAACTTTCGCTTTCCTGGTAACATTAGACAGCTAAAGAATTTAGCAGAACAAATTTCAGTAATTGAAGAAGAAAGAATTATTTCTGCTATTAAACTTCAGCAGTATCTACCAAATAAATCAGACAATTTACCAGCAATTATAGGAAATAAAAAAGAAAATGATTTTTCTACTGAACGCGATATCATGTATAAAATTCTTTTTGATATGCGTAATGATATCAACGATCTAAAAAAACTAACTTTAGATTTAATGAAAACAGGGAATATTGAAGAAGTCCAAGAAGAAAATCATAGACTACTAGAAAAAATATATAATGATAAAGATTTAGAAAAATTAGACATTGAAGTATTAAATGTGCCTCAACAAACTAATTCTGCTGAAAATAATTATGATTTTATAGAAACTATAGAAGAAGACGAATCCTTATCTTTACAAGATAAAGAAATAGAAATGATTAAAAAATCTCTTGAAAAAAATAATAACAAACGTAAATTAGCAGCGAAGGAGCTAGGTATTTCTGAAAGAACTTTATACAGAAAAATTAAACAATACGACTTATAAAATTGTAGTATGAAACAATTTATTTTATCACTTTTTATATTAATTACCTTTATTGGTTGTGGCGCCTATTCTTTTACCGGTGGTAACACTGGTGATGCCAAAACAATACAAATTGATTTTTTTCAAAATCAAGCTCCATTAGTAGAACCTGTTTTAACACAACGTTTTACAAATGATTTACAAGATTTATTTACAAGACAAACAAACTTAACTCTTACTAATTCTAATGGAGATTTATATTTTAGCGGGGAAATTACTGGATATAGAATAACTCCAATGAGTGGAACTTCTAACCAAACTGCAGCACAAAATAGATTAACAGTTACAGTAAATGTTAGGTTTGTAAATAAATTAGTAGAAGAAGATGATTTTGAAAAAACATTCTCTTTTTATTCAGATTTTGATGCTAATGCACAATTATCAGGAAGTGTTTTAGATAGTGCATTGGATGAAATTTTAGAAAGAATTATTCAGGACATATTTAATGCTTCTGTAGCTAAATGGTAAAATATAAAAATTGAAAACAGCAGAATTTAAACACTTAATAACACAAAAAAATCAAATACAGCAAGTAGCCGCTAGTAGTTTAAAATCTGTTGTGACTACCTATCCATACTTTCAGATGGCTCGTGTGTTGTATTTAGAGAAATTAAGAAAAGACAATAGCTTTAAATACAACCAAGAATTAAAAAAAACAGCAGCACATACAAGAGATAGAGCTGTATTATTTGAATACATTACCTCTACAGATTTTTTGCAACGCAAGAAAGAAGAAAAACCCAGATATGATCTTAAAGATGTAGAGGCAAATAAGCAACCAGGACCGTCTGTAGAAAACACAAAAAAGTTACTTGCTGTTGGCAAACCCTTACAATTTGATAGCTCAGAAAGATATTCATTCAATCAATGGTTACAATTATCTACAAAGAAACCAATAGAGAGAACTAAAAAAATTGAAGTAAAAAAGCTTCAAAAAGAAGACTTAATCAATAAATTTATTGAAGTAAACCCTAAAATAAAACCATTATCAAAAGACAAGCATATTTCAATTTCAGTTAATGAAAATCAACAAGATTCTTCATTAATGACAGAAACTTTAGCAAAGGTCTACTTAGAGCAAAAGAAATATGAAAATGCGATTCAAGCCTATCGTATTTTAAGTTTGAAATATCCAGAAAAAAGTGGTTTCTTTGCAGACCAAATTAAAAGAATACAAATTTTACAAAAATAGATATAATGAGTTATACAGCTTTTATCATATTAATACTAATTGTAGCAGTCGCTTTAGTACTAATCGTAATGGTTCAGAATCCAAAAGGAGGAGGTTTATCTTCATCATTTGGAGGAGGTGGAGCACAATCTTTAGGTGGTGTTCAAAATACAAACAACTTTTTAGACAGAACAACTTGGACGTTAGCTATAGCAATGTTTGCTTTAATACTATTGTCTAATGTTGCTATCCCAAGAGGTGGTGATAATGATGTAAATCTAAACAACACGCTAGAAGGAATAGAAACAACAGCTCCTGTAGAAAACACATTACCTTCTACAAACGATAGTATTAATTAACCACTATCAATTAAAAATACAATGCCAACGTAAAATGACACGTTGGCATTTTTTTTTGATTTTTTTTAGGTAAAAAAAATATTCATAGAAAAAATGTCAGTATTTAATTGTTGGCATACTTTCTGAGATATCTTAAAAAAATTAATTTTATTAATCAAAAATTTTATAAAACAATGGGATTAAATATTAAACCTTTAGCAGACAGAGTTCTTGTAGAACCTGCGCCAGCAGAAACAAAAACCGCATCTGGATTAATTATTCCTGACAATGCGAAAGAAAAACCACAAAAAGGTACTGTAGTTGCAGTAGGAAATGGTAAAATTGATGAACCTTTAACGGTAAAAGTAGGTGACACTGTTTTATATGGAAAATATGGTGGAACTGACTTAAAGTTAGAAGGAAAAGAGTATTTAATGATGCGTGAATCTGATATTCTAGCAATTATTTAAAACAACTATTAGCTATTAGCCTTTGCTTTTAGCACAGAAAAATAAAAGTATAACTAAGCCAATAGGAAAAAACTATAGGCAAAAAGCTTAAAATAAAATGGCAAAAGATATAAAATTTGATATTGAAGCAAGAGACGGTTTAAAACGTGGAGTTGATGCATTAGCAAATGCTGTAAAAGTAACTTTAGGACCAAAAGGAAGAAATGTAATTATTTCTAAATCTTTTGGAGCACCAACAGTGACTAAAGACGGTGTGTCTGTGGCAAAAGAAGTAGAATTAGAAAACGAGCTAGAAAACATGGGAGCTCAAATGGTAAAAGAAGTTGCTTCTAAAACCAACGATTTAGCTGGTGATGGTACAACAACTGCTACTGTTTTAGCACAGGCAATTGTAAAAGAGGGTTTAAAAAATGTTGCTGCAGGTGCAAACCCTATGGATTTGAAACGTGGAATTGACAAAGCTGTTGAAGCAATTGTTGCTGATTTAGAAAAACAAACTCAAAAAGTTGGAAATTCTTCAGATAAAATACAGCAAGTAGCATCTATTTCTGCAAATAACGATTCTGTTATTGGAGATTTAATTGCAAAAGCTTTTGATAAAGTAGGTAAAGAAGGTGTAATTACTGTAGAAGAGGCAAAAGGTACAGATACGTATGTAGATGTTGTAGAAGGTATGCAGTTTGATAGAGGATATTTATCTCCATACTTTGTTACTGATGCAGACAAAATGATTGCAGACTTAGAAAACCCTTATGTATTGTTATTTGATAAGAAGATTTCTAACCTTCAAGAAATTTTACCAATCTTAGAGCCAGTTTCTCAATCTGGTAGACCTTTATTAATTATTGCAGAAGATGTAGATGGACAAGCATTAGCAACTTTAGTTGTTAATAAATTAAGAGGAGGTTTAAAAATCGCTGCTGTAAAAGCTCCAGGTTTTGGAGATAGAAGAAAAGCAATGTTAGAAGATATTGCAATTTTAACTGGCGGTACTGTAATTTCTGAAGAAAGAGGATTCTCTTTAGAGAATGCTACTTTAGATTTATTAGGTACTGCAGAAGGAATTACAATTGATAAAGACAATACTACAATTGTAAATGGTTCTGGAGATCCAGAAGCGATTAAAGGACGTGTAAACCAAATTAAAGCGCAAATAGAAACTACTACTTCTGATTATGACAAAGAAAAACTGCAAGAGCGTTTGGCTAAATTAGCTGGAGGTGTTGCCGTTTTATATGTTGGTGCTGCTTCTGAAGTAGAAATGAAAGAAAAGAAAGATAGAGTAGATGACGCTTTACATGCAACTAGAGCTGCTGTAGAAGAAGGTATTGTTGCAGGTGGTGGTGTTGCCTTAGTTAGAGCTAAAAAAGTTTTAGAAAAATTACCAACTGATAATTTAGATGAAACTACAGGTGTACAAATTGTAAATAAAGCCATAGAATCTCCTTTAAGAACTATTGTAGAAAATGCTGGTGGTGAAGGTTCTGTTGTAATTAATAAAGTACTAGAAGGTAAAAAGAACTTTGGTTACGATGCCAAAACCGAAACATATGTAGATATGTTAGAGGCTGGTATAATCGATCCTAAAAAAGTAACTAGAGTTGCTTTAGAAAATGCAGCCTCTGTAGCAGGTATGATTTTAACAACTGAATGTGCATTAGTAGATATTAAAGAAGATGCACCAGCAGGTGGTGGAATGCCTCCAATGGGTGGTGGAATGCCAGGAATGATGTAGTAACAAATCGCTACAAATAAATATTCTTCATTTATAATCCATTTTGGCTTTATGAAGAAATCTTAAAAATAAAAATCCGTTAGAATTTCTAACGGATTTTTTAGTTAATTGATTTTTAAATTAATTTAAAATCATAAAGAATGCCATTGCAATCATTATTGTATTCTCTATAAAAGTTGCTTTGGTCATGGGTAAATTTAAAACTGAACCCAAACAAGCACATTTAATACTCTGCTTACTTAGTAACGATTTTGTAACCCCGATTGTAGTTATACCTAATATTACTATTGTACTTATCAAGGCTAAATCTAATTGAAATCGCATTAAAAAAAAGAACCCTAACAGTAATTCTATAAAAGGATATACCAAACCATAATTTGGTAAACGCTTCGCTAATGTATCATACATTACAAAGCTACTCGCAAATCCTTTTACGTCTAAAAACTTAAAAAAACTAAATACTACATAAAACAACCCCATAAACGTAAACATAAACTCAGAGGTTTTCCAAGGATCTCTATTTATAAGTATGGATGCTGTTGTTATAAATGCAAAAATTAAAAATAATGGATACAGTTGCTGAAATTCTGATTTTTCATTTTCATTTAAAGCTACATCAAATACCTCCTCTTGTTTGGTAATAGTAAACTTTTCTGGTAAAGCAGCTTTTAATTTAGGTATAGAAACTGGGGTGTTAAAGTAAATTTCAACCTCATTTTTTTCCAGATTAACCGCTGCTGTATTTATATCAGACAGCGCTAATAATGCTTTTTCAACCGAGTTTTTACATCCATTGCAAGTCATTCCAGAAACTGAATATGTTTGTTTCATGATTACTATTTATTGTGCTTCTTTTGTTTTTTTTGCCCTACTTTATGATCTTTAACAACCTCATCATCTCTATACTTACAGCAAGGGTTGACAGAATTGTATGCTTCTTCTTTAGCGACCAATTTCTTATTACCAGCTAATAAAATATCATGGCCAACATTTAAAATATTTTGTTGTATGGTTGCCACTTCTGTTTTACGTTCATCTAAAATTACATTTAATTGATGTGTTTCTGGGCTCCAAATTGCAAACTTTACTCCTTTTGTTTTTAAAGCTGCAGTTTCAATTCGTTTTTTACACATCCCACAAACTCCATCCACTTTAATTACTTTTTTTGCATTTTTATTGTCTTTCATTTCTTGAGATTGAACTGTATATCCAATCAAAATTATACCTAAAGTTAAAATTATTTTATTCATTTTTTATATCTGTTTTTAATTAATATTAAATCTTAAACCTGTGTATACAGATCTTCCAAAAATTGGTGCGTACACTATTGTTGTATCAAAATGTGCTCCGAAAGGAGCATCGCTTGCTAAGACAGGGGTATTCTGTTGCACATTTGTTAAATTCTCTGCGCCTAAATACACCTCAAATCTTTTAGAAAACACCTTTGTTATTTGTGCATTTAACAACTGATAAGACTCTACTATTGCTGGTAATTGATATTCTATTGGTTTTGCATTTGTACTCGGTAAACGCTGCTTCCCAATATTGTTAAATGTTACATCGAACTTCCATTGCCCATTAGTAGCATTAAGTTCTGTCTCATAAGATAAATTGGCAAAAAATCGATTTCTTGGCTGAATAGGCTTTTGTAGATTTCCAAATTTATAATCTGTATAAATATCAAAATACTTATAGGCCGTTCGTAAATTTAATCTTTCTGCTAAGGCATAATTTAACTCTATCTGAAAGCTATTTGCTATACTATTACCCTCTAGATTATAGAAGGCAATTTGTTGAGGATTTTCCCAATCTACAACTACTTGATTTTCAAAATTTGTCTGATAAAAATCTAGAGTTACATCTCCTTTTTGATTAAACAAGTTAAATTTCTGAAGATAAGAAACTCCATAATTCCATGCAATTTCTGGATTTAATCCATAAATAGTACCACCATCATCATCAATATGCACCTGTCTAGCGCTTGCAAATAATTGCTGATTCTCTGCAAAAATATTTGCACTCCTTTTACCTCTCCCTATAGATGCTCTAAACACCCCTTTATCCCAAGGCACATATCTTAAATGCAATCTTGGCGTAACAAAAGTACCTAGTAAATTATGTGTATCTAATCTAATGCCAGCAGTAAGACTAAAATCGTTTAAATTATCAAAAGCATACTCAAAGAAACCTCCAAACGAATTTTCGCTTCTATCATAAGTTGTAGTATTTACCAACTCATCAAATTGATCATAGGTAAAACTTAACCCTGTTTTAAATTTATTACGAGTATCTCCTAGTATTGAATTAAAAATAAGATTAGAATACATACTTTGATGCTTTATATCATAAACATTTAGCCCAAAATAAGAATCTTGTTGGTGATTACTGTATGCCATTTGAAAACCAATACTTTGAAAGGGCAATTCAGGAAAAACATACCCCAATTTAAAAGAAGTGTCAAAACGTTTGGTATCTATCTCACTTCCCCAATTATTGGTTGTTCCTCTATCCATATCAGGATTAAAATTTAATTCTCCAGTTTGTTTTTCATCATTTAAAAAACGAACATTTATAAAACTTACCCAACCTTTTTCAGCATCAGTAAACTGCCACCTATTCATCACATTTATTTGATTTGCTAAAGGCATGTCTAAAAAATTATCCTTATTTCTGTCAAACTTTTGACCTCTATAGTTCCCATGAATATACAAACCTGTATTCCATTTATCTGATACTTTCTGATTGAAATGGGTGTTTAATTCAAAACGCCCCATTTGAGAAGCATAGGCATTTAAGAAGAATGTATTATCTGTTAACGGTTTTACCAATTCTGCATTTATTTGACCAGAAATACTTTCAAAACCATTTACAACCGAACCTGCACCTTTGGTTATTTGTATACTTTCTACCCAAGTTCCAGGGGTAAATGTTAAACCAAAAACCTGACTTGCACCTCTTACAGCAGGAATATTTTCTTGCGTAATTAGTAAATATGGGCTTGTTAAACCAAGCATTTGAATTTGTTTTGTCCCAGTTAATGCATCAGAAAAACTTACATCTATAGATGGGTTGGTTTCAAAACTTTCTGCCAAATTACAACACGCAGCCTTTAACAATTCTTCAGCATTTACTGTAAACATATTTGTAGTAGACAAAAATGATTTCTGAACAGCATTTCGTTTGCTATTAATGGTAATTTCTTCTAGTTCACTTTCTAAAGTTAAAAAGTGATGAATTGGTGTTAAACTATTTATAGTTAAAGTATCTGTCTTATACCCTAAATAACTAACTACCAATTTTTTATATTCTGGTTTATAGTTGATCGTAAACCACCCTTTTTCATTTGTTATTGTGCCAACATTTGTATCTAGCCAATGCACACTAACACCTTCTACACCTAAATTATCTTTAGGATTGTTTTTATCCATAATCATTCCTGTAAAAGTACTTTGAGAAAAGATTAAGAACGGAATAAATAGTAAGATACTACTTATAAAGTATTTTTTCATTTGTATATTTTTTTAATTGAGAATACGTTTTATTCTGCTAATAAAGCAGCTAACTAAAAGCAATTAAAAAAATCAGATTAAGAAAGTTTGATAGTACACCTGGTAATCTATAGGAATATCAGGTGGAGAAAAATTATTAAAAAAATGTAAGGTAGATTTATTTTCTTTATGTAAATCTATCGAGGTAACAATAAATGCTTTTAAAAAATATTGGTGTTTACATGTAAATTGATCTGAAGTTTGAACTTGCAATTCTTTTTGACCATCGATCTTAAAGATTTCATCTTTACAGCAATTTTTCTTTTTAGCATTAGACGTCATGTCCATTTTCATACCACATCCGTCAGCATCTCCATTAATAGAAATATCAACTAAAAAATCTCCACAATAATGGGTATCAACCGTAAAAGAAAAGGTTGAAAATAACACTAATAACGCTAGTGTAATTATTGATATTTTTTGAAAATAATGTTTCATGTAATAGTTGCAAATTTAAAAAAAGTTATTCTAACTTTGTGTTAAATGTTTACCCATATTTTAAAAAATAAAAAAACCAAGAAAACCATACTACTTTAAAGAAAATCAGCACTATGGACATTACATTAATTAAAAAACAAATAGATATTATAATTACTTCTAACTCTTTAAAAGAAGAAAAACTACAAAGCATTTGTGATTATTTAGAAAAAGAGATTTCGTATTATGATTGGGTTGGATTTTATTTTAAAAACGGAGATAAAGAAGAGCTAAAACTTGCACAATATACAGGGGAAGAAACAGAGCATACGATAATCCCCTTTGGAAAAGGAATTTGTGGTCAGGTCGCTGTTAGCAATTCTAATTTTGTAGTTCAAGATGTTAATGAACAAGACAATTATATATCTTGTGGCTGGAAGGTAAAATCAGAAATTGTAATCCCTATTTTTGTAAATGGAGCTAATATAGGCCAGATAGATATTGATTCTCACACAGCCAATACATTTTCAAAAGATGATGAAATTTTATTAGAATACGTTTGTAAGCAAGTTGCAACTTTTTTGTAATTAGCTTCTCTTTCATAAAATGTTAATTACTTGCTTGTTTTGTTACTATCTTTTGGTTGTAAATACCCTTAGAGTTAATTAGATTTGTATGCTTAACAACACAACATGTAATGAGCACTTCAAAAACAATCAAATCAGCACTAATTTCAGTATTTCACAAAGACGGTCTAGCACCAATTGTTCAAAAATTAAATGAACTAAACGTTACCATTTATTCTACTGGAGGTACAGAAAAATTTATTAAAGAACTGGGTATAAATGTAATACCTGTAGAAGATGTAACTTCTTACCCTTCTATTTTAGGAGGTCGTGTAAAAACATTACATCCTAAAGTTTTTGGAGGTATTTTAAATAGACAAGATCATGAAGGAGATATTGCTGAAATGCAAGAATATAATATTCCTCAAATAGATCTAGTTATTGTTGATCTTTATCCTTTTGAAAAAACAGTTGCTTCAGGAGCATCTGAACAAGATATTGTAGAAAAAATTGATATTGGTGGTATTTCTTTAATTAGAGCATCTGCCAAAAATTTTAAAGATACATTTACAGTATCTTCTATGGAACAATATGATGCATTTTTAGATATTTTATCTAAAAACAATGGAGAAACTACAATAGCACAACGAAAGAAATTTGCTGCAAAATCATTCAATATTTCATCTCATTATGATACTGCCATCTTCAATTATTTTAATGAAGATGAACTTGTTTATAAAGTTAGTGAGTCTACTTCTAAAACATTAAGATATGGAGAAAACCCTCATCAAAAAGGATATTTCTTTGGAGATTTAGAGGCTATGTTTCACAAATTACATGGAAAAGAATTAAGCTATAACAACCTTTTAGATGTTGATGCTGCTGTTAATTTAATGAATGAGTTTATTGGAGAAGCTCCTACTTTTGCTGTGCTAAAACACAACAATGCTTGTGGATTTGCACAAAGAAACTCAATAAAACAAGCCTATTTAGATGCATTGGCTGGAGATCCAGTATCTGCTTTTGGAGGGGTGTTAATTTCTAATTCGGAAATAGACGCAGAAACTGCAGAAGAAATACATAAATTATTCTGTGAGGTTGTAATTGCACCTTCTTTTTCAGAAGAAGCATTAACCATTTTAAAAGGAAAGAAAAACAGAGTATTGTTAGTTCAAAAAACTACAGATTTACCCTTACAAAATGTCAGAACTGCTTTAAACGGTTTATTAGTTCAAGATAAAGATGCGAAAACAGATACTGTAGAGGATTTAACGTATGTTACCAATACAAAACCAACTGAAAACGAATTAAAAGATTTATTGTTTGCTTCAAAGATTTGTAAACATACCAAATCTAATACTATTGTTTTTACAAAAAATAATCAATTATTAGCAAGCGGAACCGGACAAACATCTAGAGTTGATGCGTTAAGACAAGCCATTGAAAAAGCAACAAGTTTTGGGTTCGATTTAAAAGGAGCTGTGATGGCTAGTGATGCATTTTTTCCATTTCCTGACTGTGTAGAAATTGCAGGAAAAGCTGGTATAACTAGTGTTATACAACCTGGAGGATCAATAAAAGATCAGTTAAGTATAGACTATTGTAATGCTAACAATTTGTCTATGGTAATGACTGGCACAAGACATTTTAAACATTAATTAAAATAAAATTTTCAAAAGCTTATTTTTTTGTAACTTTGAAAGTTACACGTTAATTTAATAATTAATTTTTATGGGTTTTTTTGACTTCATGACTGAAGATATTGCCATTGATCTAGGAACGGCAAATACGCTTATTATCCACAATGGAAAGGTTGTTATAGACAGTCCCTCTATAGTTGCTAGAAATAGAATTTCTGGTAAAATCATTGCAATTGGACAAGAAGCCAATTTAATGCAGGGTAAAACTCATGAAAACATTAAAACTATTCGCCCACTAAAAGATGGTGTAATTGCAGATTTTCAAGCTTCTGAAGAAATGATTAAAGAATTTGTAAAGCAAATTCCATCCATTAAGAAGAAATTATTTCCTCCTGCATTAAGAATGGTTATTTGTATTCCTTCTGGTATTACTGAAGTAGAAAAAAGAGCGGTTATAGACTCTGCAAAACATATGAATGCAAAAGAGATCTATTTAATCTTTGAGCCAATGGCTGCTGCAATAGGTGTTGGTATAGATATTATGGAGCCAAAAGGAAACATGATTATAGATATCGGTGGTGGTACAACAGAAATTGCAGTGATTGCTTTAGGAGGTATTGTCTGTGATCAATCTGTAAAAGTTGCTGGAGATCTGTTTACAAATGATATCATGTATTATATGAGAACCCAACACAACTTACATGTTGGAGAAACTACTGGAGAAAAAATTAAAATTCAAATTGGTGCTGCCACAGAAGATTTAGATACTCCTCCAGAAGAAATGCTAGTTCAAGGTAGAGATTTATTAAGCGGTAAACCAAAACAAGTGCAAGTCTCTTTTAGAGAAATTGCCAAAGCATTAGACAAATCGATATTAAGAATTGAAGACGCTGTAATGGAAACGTTATCTAAAACGCCTCCAGAATTGGCAGCAGATATTTACAATACTGGTATTTATTTAGCAGGTGGTGGGTCTATGCTAAGAGGTTTAGACAAACGATTATCTCGTAAAACAGATTTACCTGTTTATATCTCTGAAGACCCCCTAAGAGCAGTGGTTCGTGGGACAGGAATTGCGTTAAAAGAGCTAGATAAATATAAAAATGTATTAATGAACTAAATGTATTAGTGGTGAAGAATGCAACAAATTATCTACTTTTTTCAGAAGTTTAAATACTTTTTATTTTTTATTGTATTAGAAGCTATTGCGCTATTTTTTATATTTAATAACCTGAGTTTTCATAAAAGTAAATTTATAAACTCTGCAAACTCAATTACTGGAGGTATATATAATACATCTTCAGAAATTTCAGAATATTTTAATTTAAAAAAAGAAAATAAGTTACTAGCTGAAGAAAATATCAAGCTAAAAAATTTATTAGCTAAAAAAGAATTAATCAATCCAGAGAAAACATTTGTTGTAATAGATTCAATAAAGTTTTATCAAAAATATACATATTCTCTAGCAAAAATTATTAATAATAATTATGCTTACAACTTTAACTATTTAACTTTAGATAAGGGAAAAAACGACAATATTGACAAAGAAATGGCTGTAATTAATACTAAAGGAATTATTGGTATTACAGATCAAACATCAAAAAAATACACCCGTGTACAATCCATCTTAAATACAAATAGTAGAATTAATGCACGTCTTAAAAATACGAATTATTTTGGCTCTTTAGTTTGGAATGGCAAAGATTATAATACAGTTCAGCTTTTAGATTTTCCAAGACAAACACCTATAAAGATTGGAGACACCATTGAAACTGGAGGAAAGTCTACAATTTTTCCTGAAGGGATTCTAATTGGAAAAGTTCAGGAAATTAATACCAAAAACACTACAAATAGTAACATAAACATAAAACTTTTCAATGACATGAGAAATCTAGGTCATGTTTATATAATTAAAAACTTAGACCAATTAGAAATTAAAAAGTTAGAAGCTAATTATGAAGAATAGTTTACCTCTTATCTTAATATTTTTTAGCTTGTTGTTTTCACAAGTTTTTGTGTTTAATCAAATCCTTTTTTTAGGGGCTATAAACCCCTACTTATATATTATTTTTGTTTTCTTATATCCTTTAAAAGTAAATAGATTCCCTTTTTTACTGTATTCCTTTCTGTTGGGTTTAGGAATTGATTTTTTTTCTGATACAGGTGGCATTCATGCGTTTTCTATTTTGTTTATCGCCTACATAAGATTATTTTTTATAAAATTATATTTTAGAAAAAACAAAACTGATTATTCTTTTTTTAAATTAAAATCAGAACCTTTTGGTAAAACTTTTAATTACGTAGTAACTTTAACGGTAATTCATCATCTTATTTACTTTTCTTTTGCTAATTTTAGTTTTGAAAATTACAACACTGTAATCACAAACACCTTGTTTTCAAGTATCTTTACATTACTTTTATACTTCTCTGGAAGTTATATTTTTAATAAAACTGAATAATGCAAAGAAGTTTTTTACTTTATTTTTTAATTACAATTATTGGATTAGTATTTATTGGAAAACTATTTCAACTTCAAATTATAAAAAATAAAGAATATGATCCCATTCATAACGCAGCTGTTAAAATTATTTATGACTATCCAGAAAGAGGTTATGTATTTGACAGAAATAATAAGTTACTAGTTGCAAATCAATTGTCTTATGATATAATGGTACAACCAGATAAAGTAACACCTTTAGATACCTTAGAATTTTGTAACCTATTAAAGATTGATAAAAAAAGTTTTTTAAAAAGGTTTGAAAAGGCAAAAAGATATGCTTCTTACCTACCTTCCGTGTTTTTAAAACAGTTGGCAAAAGAAGATTTTGCTTTTTTGCAAGAAAAACTGCATAAATACAATGGTTTTTTTATACAAAGAAGAATTATAAGAGATTATCCATTACCAGCAGCTGCAAATGTTTTAGGTTATATTGGTGAAGTAAATGAGCAAAAAGCAAAAAAAAACAACTATTATCAACAGGGTGAATTAGAAGGTAAAGATGGTATTGAAAGACAATATGAAGAATTACTAAGAGGTAGAAAAGGAAAAAAATATTTAAATCGAAATAGATTTAATAAAGTAACTGGTTCTTACAAAAATGGTACTTATGATACATTGCCAGAAAATGGTAAAGACCTAACCTTAACTTTAGATATAGAGTTGCAAATTTATGCGCAACAATTAATGAAAAATAAAAGAGGAGGTATTGTTGCAATAGAGCCATCCACAGGAGAAATACTTGCATTGGTCACTGCACCTTCTTACGACCCAAATATGCTTGTAGGTAGAAAAAGGTCTAAAAATTCTTACAAACTTTTTAAGTTAGATAGTATTGAGAAACCAACTTTTGACAGAGGGTTATTAGCAGCATATCCTCCTGGATCGCCTTTTAAAATGATGAATGCATTAATTGCCCTTCAAGAAAATGTGATTAGCAAACATACTACATTTACCTGTTTTGAAGGCTATAGATATGGCAATAGACCAAACGAGTTTATGGGTTGTCATTGTGGTATTTATAACCAGCCCATTGCTTTAAAAACTGCAATTGCTAAGTCTTGTAATAGTTATTTTTCTAATACTTACAAAAGAATTGTAGAGAAAGGAAAAAATGCAACAGAAGGATTAAATAATTGGAACAAACACATTAGAAGCTTTGGTCTCGGAAATTATTTAGGATATGACTTGCCTGCAGGATCTCCTGGGTTAATACCAGATGGAAAATATTATGATAGTCGATATAAATTTTCTTGGAGTGCTGCTACAAACATATCTAATGCAATTGGTCAAGGAGAAGTCCTTACAACACCAATACAACTCGCAAATTTTACAGCAGCAATAGCAAATAGAGGCTATTATTATACACCACACATTGTAAAGAAGATAGATAGAGAACCAATTGACAATCCAAATTTTACAATTCCTAAAAAAACAACTATAGATCAAAAAAACTTTTCTCCTGTCATAGAGGCCATGCACGAAGTGTTTAAAACTGGAACAGGAAAATGGAGCCAAGTAAAAGGAATTGATATTTGTGGAAAAACAGGTACCGCAGAAAATTTCATTATGAAAAATGGGAAAAAAGAACAACTAGAAGACCATTCAATTCTAGTCGCATTTGCACCTAAAAACAATCCTAAAATAGCACTTGCTGTTTTTGTAGAAAATGGAGGATATGGTTCAACAATTGCAGCTCCAATTAGTAGCTTACTCATAGAGAAATATATGAATGGTAAAATTTCTAAGCAAAATAAATATAGAGAGCGGACTATTTTAGAAAAAAATCTAGAACATATATACGCAAAACAAATTCCTAAAACAGAAAATAGTGCGACAGGAAAAAAATAACATCTTTGCAAATATTGATTGGCTTTTAGTGCTACTATTTATACTTTTAGTAGCTTTTGGATGGGTTAATATATATGCAGCATCAATAACACTAGAGGACAAAAGCCTTTTCGATTTTACAACGAAATACGGAAAACAACTACTTTGGATTATGCTTTGCTTTCCTTTAATTATTATTATCTTATTTTTCAATTCTAAATTTTACGAGCGATATGCATCCTTGTTTTATATAATTTCACTATTTACCTTACTTCTTCTATTCCCTTTAGGGAAAGAGATTAATGGAGCAAAATCATGGTTTAATTTTGGGGCTATGAGCTTACAGCCATCAGAGTTTGTAAAAGCTTTTACAGCATTAGCAATTGCAAAATTATTAAGTGATAGAAAATATAATTTTAAACTTATTAAGAATCAAATTAAAGCATTTATTATTGTTTTTTTTCCAGCATTTTTAATTTTTTTACAACCAGATGCAGGTTCTGCTCTAATATATGTTTCATTCTTCTTTGTACTACACAGAGAAGGTTTAACTCTAAACTATATCATTCTAGGAGGGTTTATTATTACTTTATTTATTATAACCATATATTTTGGGTTTCAAATAGTTTTACTAAGCGCATTTTTACTTTTAACAGCACTAACTTTATATTTTATTTATAAAGGAGGTAAAAGGTTTCTAAGATTCAATTGGCTTAAAGTTATAGGAATTTACCTCATAGTAGGTGTGTTTATCTTTGGGACTGGGTATATCTATGAAAACCACTTACCAACTCATCAAAAAGATAGATTTGATATTCTTTTAGGTAAAAAAATTGACAATAAAGGGATTGGCTATAATTCTTACCAATCGGAGTTGACCATAAGTTCTGGAGGATTTTATGGAAAAGGTTTTTTAAATGGAGACTTAACACAAGGAGATTTTGTTCCTGAGCAACATACAGATTATATTTTTAGTACAGTTGGTGAAGAATGGGGATTTTTAGGAAGCAGCCTAGTTATTCTTTTATTCATGGGGTTAATGTACCGAATAATTTACCAAGCAGAAAAACATACCAATAAGTTTGGAAGAATATATGGATATGGATTAGCTTCAATCTTATTTTTTCATGTAATCGTAAATATAGGGATGGTTATTGGCTTGTTTCCTACAGTAGGGATACCTCTACCCTTTTTTAGTTATGGAGGATCCTCACTTTGGGGATTTACCATTTTACTATTTATTTTTATTAGACTAGATGCACATAAAAATTACGATTTTTAACCAAAAAAGTTAACTTTAGAGCAAAAAAAAGCTCTGAAATATTTCAGAGCTTTTTTATAATTATTTTCATTGCTTATAATGCAGCAACGTGTTTTGTTAATTTAGATTTTAAATTAGCCGCTTTGTTTTTGTGTATGATATTATTTTTAGCTAATTTATCTAACATAGAAATTACGTTAGAAAGCATACCCTCAGCTTGCTTTTTGTCTTCTACAGAACGTAAATCTCTAACAGCATTTCTTGTAGTTTTATGCTGATATTTGTTACGTAATCTTTTAGACTCGTTACTTCTAATTCTTTTTAATGCTGACTTGTGATTTGCCATAACTTTATTTTATCGTTTTTTTTTAAAACTTTTGTAGTCCGTACGGGAATCGAACCCGTGTTACATGGATGAAAACCATGCGTCCTAACCCCTAGACGAACGGACCATAACAACCAATTATCTCTCAATTGCGGATGCAAATATACAACGTTTTTAAAACTCTGCAATCTTTTTTTATTTTTTTTTAAAAAAATTAATATGCCTTCGCAAAAAGCACTCTTTTAGCAGAAGGTTTACCTGTTAAAACGCAGACTCCTGGGGTGTTTTCTGCATTATTTGGGATACATCTAATTGTTGCTTTTGTATACTCTTTAATTCGATCTTCTGTTTCTTCAGTTCCATCCCAATAAGCGGATATAAATCCACCTTTATTTTTTAAAGCTTTTTTAAATTCTTTAAAATCATTTACTTCTGTAGTATGTTCTTTTCTATACTGAATTGCTTTATCAAATAAATTTTCCTGAATATTTTTCAATAGTTTTTCTACATAAGAAACAACGTCATCCATAGCTATCGTTTCTTTTTCAAAAGTATCTCTTCTTGCAACTTCTAATGTATTATTTTCTAAATCTCTACTTCCTAAAGCTATTCGAACAGGCACACCCTTTAACTCATATTCTGCAAATTTAGCACCAGGTCTAAAAGTATCTCTATGATCATATTTTACAGATACTCCTTTACTTCTTAATGCATCAGTAATTAAGTTAGCCTTAATTGTTATGGCATCTAATTGTTCTTTATTTTTATAAATGGGTACAATAACAACCTGAATAGGAGCTAGTTTTGGAGGTAAAACTAAACCTTTATCATCTGAGTGCGTCATGATTAATCCTCCTATTAGACGCGTAGACACCCCCCATGAAGTTGCCCAAACATGCTCTTGTTTTCCTTCTTTAGAAGTATATTTAACATCAAATGCTTTTGCGAAATTTTGCCCTAAAAAGTGAGATGTACCAGCTTGTAATGCTTTTCCATCTTGCATTAATGCTTCTATAGTATACGTATCTTCAGCACCTGCAAAACGTTCACTATCAGACTTAACCCCTTTAATTACTGGCATTGCCATAAAATTTTCTGCAAAGGTTGCATATACGTCTTGCATTTGTTTTGCCTCAGCTACAGCCTCTGCTTTTGTTGCATGTGCTGTATGTCCTTCTTGCCACAAAAACTCTGCAGTCCTTAAAAACAAACGAGTTCTCATTTCCCAACGGACTACATTTGCCCACTGATTAATTAGTAATGGTAAATCTCTGTAAGATTGAATCCAACCTTTATAAGTATTCCATATAATTGCCTCAGAAGTTGGCCTTACTACAAGCTCTTCTTCTAACTTTGCTTCAGGATCTACTCTTAATTTGCCTTCGTTATCAGGATCGTTCTGTAATCTGTAATGGGTAACTACAGCACACTCTTTTGCAAAACCTTCAGCGTTCTTTTCCTCTGCTTCAAATAAACTCTTTGGAACAAATAAAGGAAAGTAAGCATTTTCATGCCCAGTCTCTTTAAACATTTTATCTAACGCTGCTTGCATTTTTTCCCAAATTGCATATCCATACGGCTTGATGACCATGCAACCTCTTACTGCAGAGTTCTCTGCAAGGTCTGCTTTCACAACCAATTCGTTATACCATTTAGAATAATCTTCTGCTCTTTTTGTTAAATTCTTACTCATACTAAAAAATTTGGCACAAATATTGTTATCTTTAAAATGTGTACTGTTAAAAGCACTACTTCTTTACTTAAGAAAACAAAATTACTATAATTTAGCAGTTTATAGTAATGATTTTAGAAATAAAGCAGAATCACTAAAATAGAGACAATTATGAAACTACATTATTTACAAAAAAAACTTTTTAAAATTACACTTTGGATCACTGTTAGTTTATTCTTAGTTTCATGTGGTACGTATCAAAGTGTTTATTATAACGATGGCATTTATGGAGATTCATCTGCGAGAACAACTGAAAAGAAAATTAGTGTAGTAAATGAAAAAGAATTCGATAGTTACGAAGAAAATTATTTTTCTAAAACCTTAGACAAATTAGAAAACATTGAAAATAATGAAATCTTTACAGACGTTGATAATTATGATGCTAATGATCCAGAATTTTCAGAAGATTATGTAAATTATAATAGCGCTCAGCCATGGGGCTATGAAGATAATGATGTTATTGTTACTATAAATTTAAGGAATGACCCTTTTTGGGGAGATGGCTTTAACAATTGGGGTATTTATAATCCTTGGGCATTTAATTCTTTAGGCTGGGGATTTAATAATCCTTGGAGATGGAGAAGAGGATTTGGAAGACCTTGGGCATTTAATACTTGGGGTAGAACTTATGGTAATTGGGGTTTCATAGATCCATACGCTGGATTTGGAGCTTGGAATGGAGGATATTTACATCCATTTTTACCTAACTTTGGTATAACAGGGTTCCGAAACAATAGGTATTACGCAAATAATAATTTTAGATACGGAAGAAGAAGTACAACTAGTATTACTAGAAGACAAAACAGTTCTAATACAAGAGCTACAAGTAATAATAGAAATACATCTATTAAAAGAAAATCTAAAAGGACAGTAAGAAATACAAAAACTAATCCGACTAGAAACAACAACAATAATAGCACTAGAAGAAATACGTCTACCATTCGAAAAAATAACACCAACACCAGAAGAAGTAATACCTCTTCAAAAATGAATAATACTAGTACTAGAAGGTCTTCTAGTAGTACCTATAAATCTTCTAATTCATCTAGTAGAACTTATGGAACTTCGTCTAGAGGAACTTCTAGCAGAGGGTCTTCAGGCAGAGGAACAACTTCTAGCAGCAGATCTTCTTCTAGAAGAAATAATTAAAAAATCAATAGTATGAGAACTGTTTTCATAATTTTAATGTTTTTTACATTTACAAATACACTATTTTCTCAAGCTCTAGGGTATACCGATTTGGGACTTTTGTTTTCTCAAGATGATCAAATGGGTTCAGCACGTTTTACAGCTATGGGAGGTGCTTTTGGCGCATTAGGTGGTGATATTTCTTCCTTAAACATTAATCCGGCTGGTTTATCTGTGTTTAATACTAGTAGTTTTTCTGGAGCTTTAAATTATAAAAATTCGTTAATAACATCAAATTATTATGGAAACACTTCTTTAAACGAAGACCAATTTATAAACATCTCTCAAGCAGGTGCTGTTTTAGTCTTTAGAGATAATACTACAACTAACTGGAATAAATTTGCACTAGCTTTTAATTATAGGATTACAAAAGACTTTAACGATTCCTTTTTTACAAGAGGGAATAGTGGTGTTGCTACTTTTACTGAATTCCCTTTAGATAATAATGATCCTCAAAACTTTTATGGCATAGCAGACGAACAAGCTTTTGAAAATTCTTTTGGTGGCGAATTAAGCGAATTTAATATAGGTATTTCTGCAATGCACCAAGACAAACTTTACTTGGGGTTTTCTATGAATTTTTATGACTTAACATTTAGCCAAAGAGCTACATTATCTGAGTTTAATAGCGATGAAAACGGCAATGAATTGGACGCTTTCTTATACCAAGAAAATCTAACATCAGGACAAGGTTTATCTGCAAATATTGGCGTTATTTATAAAGCAAATAAAAACTTTAGATTTGGGTTATCTTACCAAACACCAACATGGTTTTCCGAAATCATTGAAGAAACTAATATTTTAGATAATGAAGGTTATTTTGGAGATACTGAAATCTTTGTAAGTAATGATTCTATAATTTATGACAACATTAGCGACGGTTTTTTTCCTACTCAAGGTCTAATTTATCGTTTAAAAACGCCTAGTAAATTAACCATAAGTTCAGCCATTATTTTTGGTAAAAAGGGATTAATTAGTATTGATTATAGCACTAAAAACTTCAGAAACATTAGACTTTCTGGAGCAAATTTTTCTTTAGAAAACGAATCTTTTAGAAATAATTATACAAATACGCACAATTTGAATATTGGTGGTGAATGGAGACTAGATAGATTAAGTTTACGAGCAGGATATAGATTTGAACAAAGTCCCGATATAAATGCAATTGATACTGACCATTTACAAAATTATTCTTTTGGAGCAGGATACAATTTTGAAACTTATACAATTTCGCTCTCTTACGCTGAGAGCTCAAGAACCTCTGTTTATAATTTTTATTCAGGCTTTAATGTAGCCCCTGCAAACTTAACATCAGATACTAAAATTTTTACGACCTCTGTTTCGATCAGTCTGTAAAAAACATCTTAAAATAAAGCTTTTGTTTTTTAATAAATGAAAGGTCTTTTTTATTTATTTTGAGTTTTTTAGCTTAATTTTGCAACTTAAGAAAAGCATATGCAAGAGACAAAAATTACCATTCAAGAAACGACCAACGATACCATTTTAAAATTTAATAGTACAAAAGTTTTAATTAATGGAGGTAGTTATGAGTTTGCAAACATAGACGAAGCTAAAAACTCACCTTTAGCACAACAATTATTCTATTTACCATTCGTAAAAAAGGTATTTATAACTGCAAATTTCATTGCGATACAACGTTTTGATATTGTAGAATGGGCAGAGGTCCAAACTGAAGTTGCAGCACAAATAGAAGCGTATATTTCTGAAGGAAATGTTGTTGTGAACGAAGAGATAAAATCAACAAAAAAAGAAGCTATAGAGGTTTATGCAGAAGTTACACCAAACCCTGCAGTAATGAAGTTTGGCACTAATAAAGCATTAACTCAAACTGATGTTGAGTATAAAAATATTGAGGAAGCTAGCAAATCATCACCTTTAGCACAAGCAATTTTTAATTTTCCATTTGTAAAAGAAGTTTTTATTTCAGATAATTATATTTCTGTTACCAAATATGATATGGTGGAGTGGAATGAAGTTTTTGCAGAGGTAAGAACATTTATAAGAGAATATCTTGTAGAAGGCAAAACCATCATTAAAGAATTACCGACTATTGCAACCAGCAAAACTCCAGAAGTTGTTGCACCAATAGTTGAATTAGAAGGCATACCTGCTCAAATTTCCGATATTTTAGATGAATATATAAAGCCTGCAGTTGCTGGTGATGGAGGTAATATTGCTTTTCGCTCTTATGATGAACAAAATAAGGTAGTAAGCGTAATCTTACAAGGAGCCTGCAGTGGATGCCCATCTTCTACAGCTACTTTAAAAAATGGTATAGAATCTCTTTTAAAAGAAATGTTACCCAATCAAATTAACGAAGTTGTAGCAATTAACGGATAAGAAAAGCATGTCAGCAGAAAAAATAAACCCATATAAAGATTCAAAACTGGGTAAAAAAGAACAAGTAGCCCAGATGTTTGATACTATTTCTACAAACTACGATGGGTTAAATAGAGTTATTTCTTTAGGAGTTGATATTAATTGGAGAAAAAAAGTAGTAAAAATTGTTGGAGAAAATAATCCAAAACAAATTCTAGATATTGCCACAGGTACAGGAGATTTAGCACTAATGATGGCTAATTTAAATCCTGATAAAATTACTGGTTTAGACATTTCTCCTGGAATGTTAAGTGTTGGTAAAGAAAAAATCGCCAAAGCAAAATTGTCTGATAAAATAGAAATGATTGTAGGTGATTCTGAAGCTATGCCTTTCGAAAACAATACTTTTGATGCGATTACAGTTTCATTTGGGGTTCGTAATTTTGCAAATTTAAATAAGGGATTAAAAGAAATTGCAAGGGTTTTAAAACCATCTGGAGTATTGGTTATTTTAGAGACCTCTAACCCTGTAAAATTTCCATTCAAACAAGGTTACAAACTGTATACCAACTTATTTTTACCCATTATAGGTAAATTGTTTTCTAAAGATAAAAGTGCATATACTTACTTATCAGAATCTGCAAACTCTTTTCCTTTTGGTAATGAGTTTAACAATATTTTGCAAAAAAATGGGTTTACTTATACAAAGGCAGACCCCGTAACTTTTGGAGTTGCTACAATTTATACGGCAAAAAAGTAAAATGAGTAAAAAAATAGTTTTTTTTAGTATTTTAATAAGTATTTCTGCAACATTTTATGCACAGAGAGATCGCGTAGAAAACTTGCCTACATTTGACAAAAGAAAACTACATTATGGCTTTTTTTTAGGTGTAAATCAGAATGATTTTAAACTTAACTTAAGAAATAGTTCTATTAGTAACGCAAATATAATTGTAGAGCCATCTTCTGGATTTAATGTTGGGCTAATTGCAGACTTAAGGCTACATGAAAATTTAAATTTACGTTTTGAGCCAGGTTTAGTCACCAATTCTAAAAACATATACTTTCATCACATTAACAGTGCTCAAGATAGTGTCAGAGAAGTTAGCTCTACCTTTTTACATGTGCCACTAGTTTTAAAATTTAGTACAGATAGATACAAAAATATAAGACCTTATGTATTGGCAGGTATTTCTTACGATTATAATTTTTCTAGTAATGAAGATAATCAAGATGACAACGCTGCAGGTCAATTTAGAATGAAATCGAGTAATTTCATGTACGAAGTGGGCATGGGTATTGATATTTATTTAAATTTCTTTAAATTTTCTCCCTCTATTCGTGGCGTTTTTGCCATTAATAATGAAATTAAATACGATGATGATGCAAATAGCCAATGGACAGCGCCTATACATTTTATGGGAACACGTGGTGTGTTTTTAAATTTTGCATTTGAGTAGGCTACCTTCTGCTAAATTCACTCAATAATATTGCTGTTGCTGTTGCTACATTTAAGCTCTCTGTTTTTTGATGTTCTCCGAATCTTGGAATCGAAATAGTATGCTTTCCAATTTTTTTAATTGCATCAGAAACCCCATTCGCCTCATTCCCCATTATTAAAATACCTTCTTTTGGTAATGTTGTTTTATAAACACTATCTCCATTCATATCTGCTATAAGTACAGGAAGTTTTGTATTGCTTAAAAAAAGAGGTAAATCCATATAAGAAATAGAAACTCTAGTTAAAGAGCCCATACTTGCTTGTACTACTTTTGGATTGTAACAATCTACAGAAGTTTTAGAGCAAACCAATTGCTTTATTCCAAACCAATCGCACAGGCGAATAATAGTTCCTAAATTACCAGGATCATTTAGTTCATCTAAAGTTATAATCAAACCAGAATCTTGAGGTGGAATTTGTTTTGGAATTTTAAATAGCGCCAAAACAGTGTTAGGTGTTTTTAAGTTACTTATCTTTTTTAAATCACTCTCGGAAACTTTTGTTATAAATTCTCTATGATTAGGAAAATCATAAGAATCTAAAACATATAAAGAAGCAACTTCTAAAGAAGAATTTAAAAGCTCTTCAACAACTTTTACACCTTCAGCAATGAATAAACCGTGTTTTTCTCGGTATTTTTTTTGAGATAAACTATTTATTAATTTTAATTGATTTTTTGAGATACTCATTAATTGCTTCTAAATAAAAAATAAACCATAAGAAAATACTATTTTTGAATTTCTTTGGATTGCAAAAATAATGAAAAAACTTACGATTTATTTTTTATTAACTCTCTTTTTAATTTCATGTAATTCTACAGAGCATGTTTTAAAAGGACAATACTTGCTTACAAAAAATACTATTATAATTGATAGTACAAAAACTAGTGGTCCAGATCTACAGAAATACATTCTTCAAAAACCCAATTCTAAATTTTTAGGAATGCCCTTTGGGCTTTATTTTTATAATTTAGGAGAAACTTCTAAACCTAAAACTCCTGCTGATTGGGCAATTAAAAACCCAAAATCGTATCGATTTATAAAACGTGTTTTTTCAGAAAAGCAAAGTATTGCCTATGCAAACTCGTTCATAAATTTAAACAAGTGGTTTTTAGAGTTTGATTCTCCAAAATTATTAAACCTAAATAAGGTAAAAAAAACAAAAAGTAATTTAGAAGCCTATTATAAAACACAAGGTTTTTTTAAATCTTCAGTTCGTAGTAAAATAGATACCTTGCAAAAAAAAGCAGCGGTTACCTATCGTATTATTAAGGGAAAACCTACTCTTTTTGATAGTATTAACATCAAAATACAATCGCCAATATTAGATTCCATCTATAGAAATTCAGGAATTATTAGTTTATTAAAAAAAGGAGATCAATATAAAGATCAAACATTTAGAAACGAATCAAAAGAAGTCGTTAAGTTATTTCGGAATAGTGGTATCTACAATTTCACAGAATCAGCATTAGGCTTTTACGTAGACTCAACAAGAGCAGATAATAAAACTAACGTAGATTTTTTAGTTTCGGCAAATAGGTTAATTGAAGATCAGGGTAAGTATATAGAAAAAGCATACAAAGTACACAACATTAGAAAAATTAATGTGATCACAGATTATTCTTTTAAAAATAGTGCCAAAGCTTTTAAAGATTCTATATCCTATAAAGGGATTGAATTCTTAGCTTATAACAAGGTGCTTTATAATCCGAAACATATTTATGAAAATATTTTTCTCAAAAAAAATGAAATTTATAAGGACACCTTAACCAACTTAACAAGAAGTAATTTAAAAGCATTAAAAAACTTTAAATCTACCAATATAAAGTTCTCTTATGTTCCTAATTCTGAAGAAGAATTAATAATGGATGTATTTTTATCACCATTAGAAAAATATACACTTGGTTTTGAAACTGAGCTAACCCACTCAAACATAAGAAATATTGGAGTTTCTGGAAAGTTTTCTTTAACAAATAGAAATACATTTAAAGGTGCAGAACTTACAAAAATGTCTTTTTTAGGATCTTGGTTTAATTCTCAAAATGGTCCAGGTTGGGAAATTGGATCAGATTTATCTCTAGAAATACCTCGCTTTGTAGCTCCTTTTGGTTTAAGTAAATTTGTTCCTAAAGAAATGTCACCAAGAACGTTATTTTCTTTAGGATCTAGTTTTCAAAAAAATATTGGTTTAGACAGACAAACATTTACATTTCTAACAGATTATAAATGGCAATTTACACCTACAAAAACAATTCAATTAGAAATATTTAATACACAATATATTCAGAACTTAAACGTAAATAGTTTTTTTAATATTTACAACTCAGAGTATGAAACGTTAAATTCTATTGCTAAAACTTACAACTACACGACTAATAATTTAGAATTACCGAATGGTGCAGTATCTTTTATGAATACTGTTGTAAATGATATCGGTTTTAAAAACTCTAATCCAGAAGAGTATAATACAAGTTTAAATATTCTTAATCGTTATAATATAATTACCTCAGACTTTTTAATTCCCATACTTGCTTACTCATATACCTATAATAACCAATCTAGTTTTAAGGATAATAATTTTTCTTTTTTTAGGGCAAGAATTGCCAATTCCGGAAATTTTTTAGGGTTAATATCAACAAAAAGAAATTCAAATAACAAAAAAACTTTTTTAAATATTCCTTTAGCCCAATACTTTAAAACAGATATAGAATACAAGAAATTTTGGGAAATGAATAACAATTCAGTTATTGCATTTAGAACCTTTTTGGGCGCAATTTTTACTTACGACAATTCTAGTATTCCATTTGTTAAGGCCTATTTTGCAGGTGGATCTAATGATATTAGAGCTTGGCAAACTTATGAATTAGGACCAGGGGCAAGAAACAACGGTTTGGAGTTTAATATAGGTAGTTTTAAATTTTTAACCAGTTTAGAATATCGTTTTGACGTTATTGGAAAACTAAAAGGAGCCTTATTTGTAGATGCTGGAAACATCTGGGACATCTCTGGATCTAGTTTTGTAAACGAAAATGAAAAATTAAATAAGTTATCCTCATTTAAAAATATTGCTATTGGTTCTGGTTTAGGTGCAAGAGTAGACTTTAATTTTTTAATCTTACGATTTGATGTTGGATTTAAAACGTATGAACCTTACTTACAAGATCAAAAATGGTTTAAAAACTTTAATTTTAGAGATGCTGTATATAATATTGGAATCAATTATCCTTTTTAAAAAGATAACGTTTTCGTGATTTTATATCATCATATTTAAAATTAACTCCTTAATTTTAGTATTTTTGACACAGATCAATTAAAACTAAAAGAATGAGTCATAACATAAAACCTGGTGTTGCAACAGGGAAAGAAGTTCAAGAAATTTTTAACTACGCAAAAGAAAAAGGTTTTGCTTTACCAGCAGTAAATGTTGTTGGTTCTAACTCTATAAATGGTGTTTTAGAAACTGCCAAAGAATTAAATGCACCCGTAATTATTCAGTTTTCAAACGGTGGTGCTCAGTTTAATGCAGGTAAAGGACTTTCTAATGAGAATCAGCAAGCTGCAATTGCAGGAGGTATTGCAGGTGCAAAACATGTTCATACGTTAGCAGAGGCTTATGGTGTTCCAGTAATTTTACACACAGATCACTGTGCAAAAAAATTATTACCATGGATTGATGGATTATTAGATGCATCAGAAAAGCATTTTAAAGAAACTGGAACCCCTTTATACAGTTCTCATATGATTGATTTATCTGAGGAACCGATTGAAGAAAACATTCAAATCTGTAAAGAATACCTAGCAAGAATGAGTAAAATGGGTATGACATTAGAAATTGAATTAGGTATAACAGGTGGCGAGGAAGATGGTGTAGATAATTCAGATGTAGATGTTTCTAAATTATATACTCAGCCAGAAGAAGTTGCTTATGCATACGAAGAGTTATTAAAAGTATCTCCTCAATTTACAATTGCTGCTGCTTTTGGAAATGTACATGGAGTATATAAACCTGGAAATGTAAAATTAACTCCAAAAATTCTTAAAAATTCGCAAGAATTTATTACAAAAACATATGGTGTAGAAAATAATCATATTGATTTTGTTTTTCATGGAGGTTCTGGTTCTACAGTAGAAGAAATTAGAGAAGCTATAGGTTATGGAGTTATTAAAATGAATATTGATACAGACTTACAATTTGCATTTGCAGAAGGTATTAGAGATTATATGCAAGAAAAAGCACCTTATTTAGCAACTCAAATTGGTAACCCAGAAGGAGCAGAACAACCTAATAAAAAATATTACGATCCAAGAAAATGGCTACGTTTAGGAGAAGAAACGTTTAAAGCACGTTTAAAACAAGCGTTTGCAGATTTAAATAATGTAGATACGTTATAAACCAAAGTAATTACAATAATACAAGCATTTTGATGTAAAAATCAAAATGCTTTTTTTATGCAAAATGCTCAAAAATAATCAATTAAAGAAATATTGATAGTTCACAAAAACACTTATATTTGTGAACTTGCTATAGGATGAAAAAGAAATATTAAATTGTAAAAAAGTAAATTAAAAGTAAACTATATGGCTTGGTTTAAAAGAACTGATAAAGGAATACAAACACCAACAGAAGAAAAAAAAGATACTCCTAAAGGTCTTTGGTATAAGACACCTAGTGGTAAAATTATAGATACAGAAGAATTAAAGAAAAATCTTTATGTGAGTCCAGAAGATGGTTATCACGTAAGAATTGGTAGTAAAGAATACTTCGAATTATTCTTTGATGACAATAAATTTGAAGAATTAAACGAATCACTAACATCAAAAGATCCTCTAAAATTTGAGGACACAAAAAAATATCCAAACAGATTAAAAGCGGCTCAAGAAAAAACAAAGCTAAAAGATGCTGTAAGAACTGCAGTTGGTAAATCTTTAGGTAAAGATTTGGTAATTGCTGCTATGGATTTTGCTTTTATTGGAGGTTCTATGGGATCTGTTGTAGGAGAGAAAATTGCAAGAGCAATTAACTACTCTATAAAAAATAAGATTCCATTTTTAATGGTATCAAAATCAGGTGGAGCCAGAATGATGGAAGCTTCGCTTTCTTTAATGCAATTAGTAAAAACCTCTTCAAAGTTAGCACAATTGGCAGAAGCTAAAATACCTTACATTTCTTTATGTACAGATCCAACAACAGGTGGTACAACTGCATCTTATGCAATGTTGGGTGATATCAATATAGCAGAACCAAATGCTTTAATTGCATTTGCAGGGCCAAGAGTTGTAAAAGATACTACAGGTAAAGAATTACCAGAAGGATTTCAAAAATCAGAATTTGTTTTAGAACATGGATTTTTAGATGCTATTTACGAAAGAAAGGAATTGAAAAAACAGGTTAATTTATATATAGATTTAATTCAGAATATTCCTGTAAGAGTTTAAACAAAAAAGGGTTAGGTTCAATTAGTTATTCTAAAAAATAAACTTATATTTGCACTTTCAACGAAAAGCGTTGATATGCATAAAAATCATTTAAATAATATTGGCATGTACTTAACTAAAGAAGTAAAAGAAAGCATCTTCGAAAAACACGGTAAAGGAAAAAACGATACGGGTTCTTCAGAAGGTCAAATTGCATTATTTACGCACAGAATTAACCATTTAACAGAGCACTTAAAAAACAATCGTAAAGATTTTAATACAGAGCGTTCTTTAGTAATGATGGTTGGTAAGCGTAGAAGTTTATTAGATTATCTAAAGAAAACTGATATTGCTAGATATCGTGCAATAATTAAAGAATTAGGAATTAGAAAATAATTCTTACAAAAAAGAGGCTCTATAAACGTGCCTCTTTTTTATTTAATGCAATTATTTCTGTTGATGAAAACAGACACTTTATAAAAAAATCAAAAGAAGTAACAAACCTTTTGTATTTCCATTGGAAAAAACACACAACAACTACAACACAACAACAAAAAATTAGTAATTAAAAATTTAGAATTCATTTATGATTCCAAAAGTATTTAGAGAGGTCATAGACCTTGGAGATGGAAGAACCATCTCATTAGAAACTGGTAAGCTTGCAAAACAAGCTCATGGTTCAGTTGTTGTTCAGTCAGGTAAATGTATGTTATTATGTACAGTAGTTTCTAACTACGAACAGAAAGATGTAGATTTCTTACCATTAACTGTAGATTATAGAGAAAAATTTGCTGCTGCAGGACGTTATCCTGGAGGTTTCTTTAAGAGAGAAGCAAGACCAAGTGATGGTGAAGTATTAACAATGCGTTTAGTAGACCGTGTTTTACGTCCATTATTTCCAAAAGATTATCATTCAGAAACTCAGGTTATGATTCAGATGATGTCTCATGATGATGATGTTATGCCAGATGCAATGGCTGGTTTAGCTGCTTCTGCTGCTATTCAGTTATCAGATTTACCATTCGAATGCCCAATTTCTGAAGTAAGAGTTGGTAGAGTAAATGGTGAATTTATCATCAATCCAACAAGAGCACAATTAGCAGAAGCTGATATTGATATGATGATTGGTGCCTCTGCAGATTCTGTAATGATGGTAGAAGGTGAAATGGATGAGTGTTCAGAAGAAGAAATGGCTGAAGCAATTAAGTTTGCTCATGAAGCTATTAAAGTACAGTGTGCTGCACAAGTAGCCTTAGCTGAAGCTTTTGGCAAAAAAGAAACTCGTGAATACACACCAGAAACTAATGATGAAGATTTAGAGAAAAAGATTCATGATTTAGTATATGATAAAACGTACGAAATTGCGAAAGCAGGTTCTGCTAAACACGAAAGAAGTGCAGCTTTTAGTGAAATTAAAGAAGAAGTTAAAAGCTCATTTTCTGAAGAAGAGCAAGCTGAATATCGAAATTTAATTTCTAAATATGTTGCAAAAGCTCAAAAAAATGCAATTCGCGATTTAACTTTAAAAGAAGGTTTACGTTTAGATGGACGTAAAACTACAGATATTAGACCAATTTGGTGTGAGGTAGATTACTTACCATCAACTCATGGTTCATCAATCTTTACACGAGGAGAAACTCAAGCATTAGCAACAGTTACTTTAGGTACTAGTAGAGAAGCTAACCAAATAGATATGCCATCTTATGAAGGTGAAGAAACTTTCTATTTACATTATAACTTCCCTCCTTTTTCAACTGGTGAAGCACGTCCAATAAGAGGAACGTCTAGAAGAGAAGTTGGTCATGGAAATTTAGCACAAAGAGCATTAAAAGGAATGATTCCTGCTGATTGCCCATATACAGTAAGAGTAGTATCAGAAGTATTAGAATCTAATGGTTCTTCTTCTATGGCAACTGTTTGTTCTGGAACTATGGCATTGATGGATGCTGGTGTACAATTAAAGAAACCTGTTTCTGGTATTGCAATGGGTTTAATTTCTGATGGTACAAATCATGCTGTTTTATCTGATATTTTAGGAGATGAAGATCACTTAGGAGATATGGACTTTAAAGTTACAGGTACTGCAGATGGTATCACAGCTTGTCAAATGGATATTAAAATCAAAGGATTAAGTTACGAGATTTTAGTAAAAGCCTTAAAACAAGCTAGAGACGGACGTTTACATATTTTAAAGAAGTTAACAGACACTATTGAAACGCCTAATAACGATGTAAAAGCACATGCTCCTAAAATGATTACAAGACGTATACCAAATGATTTAATTGGAGCGTTTATAGGACCAGGTGGTAAACATATACAAGAGTTACAAAAAGAAACTGAAACGACCATTGTAATTACAGAAGACCCAGTAACTGAAGAAGGTATTATCGAAATTTTAGGTACTAAACCAGCTGGAATGGATGCTGTAATTGCTAAAATTGAATCTATGCTTTTTAAACCAGAAAAAGGTTCTGTGTACGAAGTAAAAGTAATTAAAATGTTAGATTTTGGAGCTGTGGTAGAATATACTGAAGCACCAGGAAACGAAGTTTTATTACACGTTAGTGAATTAGCTTGGGAACGTACAGATAACGTTACTGATGTTGTTAATTTAGGGGATGTGTTAGATGTGAAATACTTTGGTATAGACCCAAGAACTCGTAAAGAAAAAGTTTCTAGAAAAGCACTTTTACCAAAACCAGAAGGGTATAAAGAAAGACCACCAAGAGATAATAATAGAGGAAGAGATAATCGTGGACGTGATAACAGACGTGATGATCGCAAACCTAGAGAAAGAAAAGAGGATTAAATTTCTTTTTTAAACAGATTGTAAAAATCGCCAATGATAATTGGCGATTTTTTTATGCTTTTTTGTTTCTTTGTGATTCTTATGAAAATTCAAAGAATTACATATTTATCCCTAGGCACAAACCAAGGAAACAGAATAAATCACTTACAAAAAGCAATAGATCATATTTCCAACAAAGCTGGTGCTGTTCTAAGTATTTCTTCTGTCTACAATACTGCATCTTGGGGTTTTGATAGTAATGATTTTTATAATATTTGCCTTAAAATAAGTACCTACCATCCACCAGAAAAATTAATGGAAATTCTATTAGATATAGAAAATAGTTTAGGTAGAGAACGTAATAATTCTGATGGTTATGCAGATAGAAATATAGATATTGATCTTTTATTGTTCGATGATGAAATCATCTTCTCTAAAAAATTAATTGTACCTCACTCTAAAATGCTAGAACGTAAATTTGTTCTTGTTCCTTTATCTGAGATCGCAGGTTCTGTTATACATCCTATAGCAAAACAAAAAATAGCAGTCTGTTTAGAAAATTGTAATGATTCTTCCGAAATCTCAATAGTAAACGGTAGTTTGAGTAGACCTATCCCTATCTCTGAGAAGTACAACTACATTGCCATTGAAGGAAATATTGGAGCAGGAAAAACATCACTCTCTAAAATGATGTCAGATGAATTTAATGCAAAGATAATATTAGAACGTTTTGCTGATAATCCATTTTTACCAAAATTTTATGAAGATAAAGAGCGTTTTGCTTTTCCTTTAGAAATGAGCTTTCTCGCGGATCGATACCAACAACTTTCCGATGATTTAGCGCAACTAGATCTCTTTAAAAATTTTGTTGTTTCAGATTATTATATTTTTAAGTCGTTAATTTTTGCTCAGATAACTTTACCAAAAGATGAATATCTTTTGTATCGTAAAATGTTTGACATTATGTATAAAGAAATTACAAAACCAGATTTGTATGTTTATTTATACCAAAATACAGATAGACTTTTACAAAACATTAAAAAACGTGGGAGAGATTATGAACAAAATATTGAAGCTTCTTACTTACAAAAGATTCATGATGGATACAAAAGTTTCATAAGTACCCAACAAGATCTAAACTTATTAATTATAGACGTTTCTGAGCTTGATTTTGTTAATAACCCTAAAGATTATACAAACATTATTAATCAAATAAAAAACGGATAGTTTTATTTTTTTAATTCTAGCTTTTCTGCAAAATACTCACAAAAATCTCGCATTGTCGCACTCATTTTTGTATCATCTGTGGCTCTTTCAAAAGAATCTGCCATAGATACTAAAGTTTGATGATAGAATTGTTTCATCTCATCAACAGGCATTTCTTTTGTCCATAAATCCATTCGTAAAGTGTCTTTTTTCTTGTGGTCCCAAACAGAAATCATAACTGCTTTTGAAGGTGCATTGTCTATACCACCATCTTGTGCTGTCCAAGAAATTTCTTCTGGAACCTTATTTTCATCTAAACCTATTTTGAATTTTACTTCAGAATTATGTTGAATAGCCATTATTTTTTGGGTTTGTATTTTGAGTTTTTAAAAATCTCGTCCGTATCTTTTTTTAATAATTCTTGCAAAGATACATCATTATGCTTCATATAAGAAGTAACAATTTGCCACCCCAACCAAACTCCTATTCTTCCTGGAGATAAAGAATCTTCAGTAGTGTAAAATTTTGAAAAAGGAGCATTTTCAATAAAACGTTGCCTTAGTTTTTGTTGTGTACTAAATAAAATATTTTTATCCATAAAATACATCCAAACTGACTCTTCATTTTCTACTGCCCATGTTAACTTATCGCTGCTATACCCTATTTTTTCATGATCTGTAACTTCTGGTAAATAAAAATCTAAACATTTCATTTTTTTTCCTTCATAAATAATATGATCTAAAAAACGTCTCTTTGTATTTTTAGGAACTTGCTTTGTAATAATGGAATTTGCAACATCTACTATAAGGTGACTTTTTGTAGTATTCTGTTTAATATAAGCAGGAAAATCTGCATAAAATGGGTGATTCTTTCCCAAATAAGCATCTAATGAAATAAGTAACAAACTATCTGCATAAATAACTCTATGATCATAATCAATGTTACTTAAAATAGTAACTACATCAGGGCTTGAAAACTGAGAGTCGTAATATTTAACATGCTTAAATAGCCAGCTTAAACTGTTGTCAACTTTAGAAATATCTTTAAAAACAAGTTGAGATTTTTTAAATAAATCTTGTTCTTGTGGATCATTAATTTTGGCTAAAGCTAAACTGTCTGTTAATAAAGCAGGAAATAAATATGGATACTTATTTTTTACAGACTGGAGTGTTTTTTCATTAGCAGTATAAAATTCAATATCAAACCTTTGTAAAGAAAAAGGAGCATCTACAGAAGAAACATCAACTTTTAAATTATTTTTATTTGAACAAGAAAAAAATAGTACAAAAACCATTAAATGTGCAAAAGAGAATCTCATATTCTTCGTATATTAGTGTTTGTAATTCAAAATGATAAAAATACTAAAATAGTTTATTAATGAACACTGAAAAAGTATCTGAATACATCATTAATTGGTTAAAAGAATATGCTATTAATGCAAATGTAAATGGTTTTGTTGTAGGAGTATCTGGTGGTATAGACTCCGCATTAACATCTTCACTTTGTGCAAAAACAGGACTACCCACACTGTGTGTAGAAATGCCTATTCATCAAGCAGAATGTCAAGTTTCTAGAGCAAAAGAACATATTTCACAACTAAAAGCAAATTTTAAAAATGTTTCTGAGGAACGTGTAGACTTAACCACAGTTTTTGATACATTTATAGATGTAGTGCCAACAATTAATGATTCATCAAAAGTAGATTTATCATTAGCAAATACTAGAGCAAGACTTCGAATGACTTCTCTATACTATTTAGCAGGAATCCATAATTCAATTGTAGCAGGTACTGGTAATAAAGTAGAAGATTTTGGTGTTGGTTTTTACACAAAATACGGAGATGGTGGTGTCGATGTAAGTCCTATTGCAGATTTAATGAAATCTGAAGTTTATGAGTTGGCAGCGTACTTGGGTGTTCCTGATTCTATACAAATAGCCGCACCAACTGATGGTTTATTTGGGGATAGTAGAACCGACGAAGATCAATTGGGTGCTTCTTATGACGAGCTAGAATGGGCTATGAACATGCAAAATCTTAAAAAAGATGAAAATGATTTTACAGGCAGGCAAAAAGAAGTGTTTAATATTTATAGGAAGCTAAATAGTACAAATCAACATAAAATGCAACCAATCCCAGTTTGTATAATTCCGAAAGATTTTTTGTAAAATTACTATTGAGATAGTGATAAAAGCTGTTTTACTATAAGTTATACTACCCTATTTAATTTTTGGAATAATTTTATTTTTAAAGAAGTATAATCTTTTATCATCTCTAGGTCTAAAGAGGAAGATTGGTTTTCTTTTGCCTCTTTAAGTAATTCTTCTATTTTTTTACCAATTAAAACACGTCTTAAGTTATATACAGAATCATTTACTGCTTTATACAACACTTCTGTGGCTTTGGTTACAAATATATTCTTACGCTCCCAATTGCTTAGTTGATGCTTTTCCTCGTCCATTAAAATAGAGGTTACTGTAGTTGCTAAAGTAGGATTCTGATGAGTAACCAAATCATCGATATTTAAAGAATCTGATTGATTAATTTGATGAATAATCTCTGTATAAATTTCTTGAAATGTTTTATTAGAGAATTCGATTTCATCATCATGTAAATGGACATAAATTTCAGCTGACACTGTATTTTTATATACCCTAGAGGTTATGGTTTCTTTTCCGTCTTCGTCTACTGTGATTACTTCTTCTAAAAAATCTACTTCCTCATTTCCAAAAAGTAATAAAATTCGTATAATTTCTTTTTCTAAAATAGAAAGTTCATCTATTTTATTATATGAAACTGCCCCCCCTTTTACAACACCCATTTGAGATTTCGCTAACTCAGCAAAGTATTCTGGTGGTGGCTGGTTTGGATCTTGATTTTTTTTAGAAGCAATTGCTATTTTCTTTTTTTGATCCGAAACTTCTTTTTTTAGTAGCTGAGCCAACTCACTAAACAACACACGTTCTGAAATTTCCATAATTCTGGAACATTCCTGAATATAAACTTCTCTTTGTATGGAATCTGGAATTTTAGAGATACTTGTTACAATGTCTCTAATAACCCCTGCTTTTTTAATCGGATCGTTGTCGGTGCTTTTTAATAAAAGTGAGACTTTAAAGTTGATGAAATCTTGAGAAGCATTTTCTAAAAATTCTTTGAGTTCAGAATTGGTATGAGATTTTGCAAAACTATCTGGATCTTCTCCATCTGGAAATTGCACAACCTTAACATTCATTCCTTGTTCTAAGATTAAATCTATCCCTCGTATAGAAGCTCTTATCCCTGCAGCATCACCATCAAAAAGTACAGTGATATTTTTGGTCAACCTATTAACCAATCGAATTTGATCTGAAGTAAGTGCTGTACCTGACGATGCTACAACATTTTCTATTCCTGATTGATTAAAAGAGATTACATCTGTGTACCCTTCTACTAGGTAACAATTATCTTGTTTTGCTATTTCTTTTTTAGCTTGAAAAATTCCGTATAGAATTTTACTTTTATGATAAATATCACTTTCAGGAGAGTTTAAATATTTAGCTGCTTTTTTATCTGTTTTTAAAATTCTACCTCCAAAGCCTAAAATTCTTCCAGACATGGAATGTATAGGAAACAACACACGGCCCTTAAAACGGTCAAATTGTTTATTTTCTTTAACTATTGTTAAGCCTGTAGCTGCTAAGTATTTTAAATCATAGCCTTTATTTAAAGCTGCTTTAGTAAAGTTATCCCATTCATCTAAACAATATCCGAGATCAAATTTTTTAATTATTTCATCAGTAAAACCTCTTTCTTTAAAATAGCTTAACCCAATTGCTTTACCTGTATTACTATTTAAAAGTAAATCATGAAAATAGTCTTTTGCAAACTTAGAAACTAAAAACATACTTTCGCGCTCATTCATTTGCGCTTTTTGTTCATCAGTTTGCGCTGTTTCCTCGATCTCTATATTGTATTTTTTAGCCAACCATTTAATAGCCTCTGGATATGAATAATGCTCATGTTCCATTAAAAAAGAAATAGCATTACCTCCCTTTCCTGTGGAAAAATCTTTCCAAATCTGCTTTACTGGAGAGACCATAAATGAAGGTGACTTTTCGTCTGTAAAGGGGCTTAATCCTTTAAAATTACTTCCCGCTTTTTTTAATTGAACAAACTCACCAATAACCTCTTCTACTCTTGCAGATTCAAAAACGCGGTCTATGGTACTTCTAGAAATCATGAAAACATAAATTATAAAAACAAATATAAGAAGACCTCAAAGGTTTTTATACCTATGAGGTCTAAAAAATTTAAAGATAAAAGTTAGGCTTAGCTTTACTTTTAAATTAAGATGCAGCTTTTAACTTTTTTAAAGTAGTATTAGAAAGTTTTGCCTCCGCATAGTTTTTTGTTACGTTTAATGTTTTTTCATCAGAACTTGGTAAATCAAACATTGCATCTGTAAAAATAGCTTCACATAAAGAACGTAGCCCTCTAGCCCCTAATTTATAATGAACTGCTTTGTCTACAATATAATTTAATGCTTCCTCTTCTATTGTAAATTCCACATTGTCCATTAAAAACAACTTTTTGTATTGTTTAATAATAGCGTTTTTTGGTACTGTTAAAATAGCTCTTAGTGTTTTTGCATCTAAAGGATTCATAAAACTAAGCACAGGTAAACGACCAATAATTTCTGGAATTAAACCAAAAGATTTTAAATCTAAAGGAGTAATATATTGTAACAAATTGTCTTTATCTAAGGTATCTTCTTCTAAAGAAGCGCCAAATCCAACAGCCTGCCTGTTTAAACGTTTACTTATAATTTTATCAATTCCTGAAAAAGCCCCCCCTGCAATAAACAAGATATCTTTTGTATTAACTTCTATAAACTTTTGCTCTGGGTGTTTTCTACCTCCTTTTGGAGCTACGTTTACAACAGAACCTTCCAATAACTTTAACAATGCTTGTTGTACTCCTTCTCCAGAAACATCTCTTGTAATTGAAGGATTATCTCCTTTTCTTGCAATTTTATCAATCTCATCGATAAATACAATACCTCTTTCTGCTTTTTCCACGTCATAGTCTGCAACTTGTAAAAGCCTACTTAAAATACTTTCTACATCTTCACCTACATAACCTGCTTGTGTTAAAACTGTTGCATCAACAATAGAAAAAGGGACATTTAACATTTTTGCAATTGTTTTTGCTACTAAGGTTTTACCTGTACCTGTTTCTCCAACTAAAACAATATTAGATTTTTCTATTTCTACATCATCATCTGTATTCTTATCTTGAAGCAATCTTTTGTAATGATTATACACAGCAACAGCCATAGCTCTTTTGGTTTCATCCTGACCTATGATGTATTGATCTAGAAAATCTTTAATTTCTCTTGGTTTTTTTAGTGTTAAATCTTTAGATAAACTAGTAGATTTTGCTTCAGAGATTTCTTCTTCTACAATCCCATGTGCTTGTTCTATACATTTATCACAAATATGCGCGTCCATTCCAGCAATCAGCAGATCTGTCTCTGCTTTTTTACGTCCACAAAAGGAACACTCTAAATTTTCTTCTTTCGACATTTATTCCTGATTTTGCTTTCCTTTTTTTTGCAATTTACAAAAAGAGTTAAGCTACATAATTATTTTCTTGCTAAAATCTCATCAATCATTCCATACGCTTTTGCCTCATCTGCTTTCATCCAATAATCTCTATCAGAATCGCTATGAACCTTTTCTATCGTTTGGCCAGAATGATTTGCAATAATTGCATAGAGTTCATCTTTTAGCTTTAAAATTTCTCTAGTTGTAATTTCTATATCTGATGCTTGTCCTTGGGCACCCCCTAAAGGTTGGTGAATCATAATTCTAGAGTGTGGTAAAGCAGAACGTTTCCCTTTTTCTCCTGCACACATTAATACAGCTCCCATAGAAGCAGCCATACCAGTACATATAGTAGCCACATCTGGCTTTATAAACTGCATGGTATCATAGATCCCTAAACCAGCGTAAACCCCACCACCTGGAGAATTAATATAAATAGAGATGTCTTTATTAGCATCTACACTTTCTAAAAATAGTAATTGTGCTTGTATAATGTTTGCAACTTGATCGTTTATACCAGTTCCCAAAAAGATAATTCTATCCATCATTAAACGAGAAAAAACGTCCATTTGAGTAATATTCATTTGGCGCTCTTCCATAATGTATGGCGTTAAACTGCTTGTAATTTTTGTATAACTAGTGCTACTTATACCATGGTGTTTTGTAGCATATTTCTCGAACTCTTTTCCGTAATTCATGTTTACATTTCTTTAAATTATTGGTGTTGTAAAGATAAGAACTATTCTCTTAATAACGGGCACCATAAAAAACAAAGAACCTGAGTTATTGGCTCAGGTTCTTGGTACTGAAATTTAAAATCTCTTATTTATAAACCTCTTTGATAAAAGCCTCGTAAGTAACTTCTTTTGTTTTGAAGTTCATATTTTCTTTAAAAAAGGCTAATAATTTTTGACTTATAAGTTGGCCCTGTAATTTCTGAGCTTCGTCTTGATTTTGTAGTATTCTACCAGCAATATCATCCAATTCTTTTTCTTCTGGATTCATATTACCAAATTGAGCCATCTGCTGACGTATAAATCCTTTAGCGTAATCTACCAATTCTTTATAATCTAATTTAATGTCGTTATCTTTCATAATCTTACTTTCTATGAGTTGATAACGCAATCCTTTTTCAGATTTTTCGTATTCTGCAGCGGCTTCTTCTGTTGTTAACTCTTTTTCACCAGCTGTTGCTAACCATTTTTTTAAAAATTCTGCAGGCAAATCAAATTTTGTATTTTCAATCAAATACTCTTGAACGGCATTTAATAATTGCTGATCGCCTTGTTGTGCAAATTGCTTTTCTGCATCTTCTTTTATCTTCTCTCTTAACTGTGTTACAGTAGTTACACTACCGTCAGTAAAAAGTTTATCAAATAATTCTTTATCTAAATCTGCAGGATCTGTTTTTGTAATCTCCTCAATGGTAACTGTAACTTTTACATCTAAACTATCAGCAACTTCTTTGTCTATTCCTAAAATATGCTGTAATTTATTTTCGTCTTGAAATAATTTTTTAGTGCTTAACTCAATTACATCTCCAACAGCAACACCAATAACTTTCTTCTCGTTAGTTTTTCCTTTTAAATCACTTACTAAAAAAGACGATTTTTTATTGATGTTTGCATCTTCATTTACAAAAGTAGAAGTAACATTAGCATCAGCAGTAGCAGTTTCTAAAGCACTCATTTTACCATAACGTGTTTGAATATTCTTAACTTCTTCGTCAATTAATTCATCCGTTGCAACAATATTGTATTGTTTTACTTTATTTTTTGCTGATAAATCTACTTTAAACTCAGGCGCTAAACCTAATTCAAATTCAAAAGTAAAAGTATCTGCATCCCAATTAAAATCTTCATTTACTCTTGGTAAAGGATTACCTAAAATATCTAACTTTTCTTCAGTTAAAAATTTATTTAATGAATCTTGTATTAACTTATTAACCTCATCGATCATTACAGATTGTCCATACTGTTTTTTAATCATCCCCATAGGTACATGCCCTTTTCTAAATCCTGGAATGTCTGCTTTTTTACGATAATCTGTTAATACTTTTGCTACTTTTTCTTGATAGTCATCTGCAACAATATCAACTTTTACAACTGCATTTAATGCATCTACGTTTTCTTTTGTAATATTCATTTCTTGTAAATCTCTAGTTCTTAAAAAATCGAGTGCAAAATTAGTCAATTTAATTAAGCCTGCAAAAGTTTAAATAGTTCAATTTCAGTTATTTCGTTTTGGTTAATTATTTAAAAACTAAAACAATAAGACACATTTCCTTATAAATAAAAAAAAACATTAATTTTGCATAACTCAAAATTTCTTGTTTACAAAGAACAAGATCATCAAATCGCAATACAAAATGCAATATAAAAGAGTCCTTTTAAAATTAAGTGGAGAAGCGTTAATGGGAGAACGCCAATATGGTATAGATCCAAAACGTCTTGCTGAATATGCTAAAGAAATTAAAGAAGTTGTAGAAAAAGGAATTGAGGTAGCAATTGTGATTGGTGGTGGTAATATTTTTAGAGGAGTGTCTGGTGCTGCAAACGGAATGGATCGGGTACAAGGAGACCATATGGGAATGTTAGCTACTTGTATAAACGGACTTGCTTTGCAAAGTGCCCTAGAAGATGAAAATGTGCACACCCGCTTGCAAACAGCTCTAGAAATTAAAGAAGTAGCAGAACCTTATATAAAAAGAAAAGCAATACGACACCTAGAAAAAGGAAGAGTTGTTATTTTCGGAGCAGGTACAGGAAATCCATACTTTACTACCGATACTGCTGCTGTTTTAAGAGCCATAGAAATTCACGCAGATGCAATTTTAAAAGGAACTAGAGTAGATGGAGTATATACTGCAGATCCAGAAAAAGTAAAAGATGCTATTAAATTTGATACCATAACATTTAAAGATGTTATTGCAAAAGGTTTAAAAGTAATGGACATGACTGCATTTACACTAAGTGAAGAAAATAAATTACCAATTATTATTTTTGACATGAATAAACAAAAGAACCTAATTAAGTTAGTTTCTGGAGAAAAGGTGGGTACCATTGTAGAAAATTAAAAATCTGTGTTTTAAAATTTAAACAACATGAACGAAGAAATTGAATTTATATTAGATACTGCTAAAGAGGCTATGTCAAATGCCATTTCGCATTTAGAAAAAGAACTAATATCAATTAGAGCAGGCAAAGCAACACCTGCAATGCTTAGTACAGTTATGGTCGATTATTATGGTTCGCAAACACCGTTAAGTCAAGTTGCAAATGTAAATACTCCTGATGCTAGAACATTAAGTATTCAGCCTTGGGAAAAAAGTATGCTACAACCGATAGAAAAAGCAATTCAAATTGCTAATCTTGGCTTAAATCCAATGAATAATGGTGACTTGATAATGATTAACGTACCGCCGTTAACAGAAGAAAGAAGAAAAGGTTTAGCCAAACAAGCAAAAGCTGAAGCTGAACATGCAAAAGTTGGAGTCAGAAACGCAAGGAAAGATGCCAATAATGAGATCAAAAAAGTAGAAATCTCTGACGATATGAAAAAAATTGCAGAAGATGATGTGCAAAAATTAACAGATTCTTTTGTAAAAAATATAGACGACAAATTAGCCGTAAAAGAAAAAGAAATCATGACCATTTAAGATTTCTTAATTAAAAAAAGAGTGTTTTAAAAAACACTCTTTTTTTATCACCTTTATTAGTTAAATAAAAAATAGCACATGAATTTTTGGACCAAAGTGGCAGGTATCATCCTTAGAAACCGTTATCTGGTTTTAATAGGAATCGCAATAGTAACAGCGTTACTTGCCTCACAAATGAAGTATATGAAGTTTTCATATACAGAAGCGAACCTACTTCCAGAAAACCATGAGGCCAACCTAGAATACAATGCTTTTTTAGATGTTTTTGGAGAAGAAGGTAACCTGGTTATTTTAGGAATTAAAGATTCGACAATTTTTACCCCCAAAAAATTTAATGCTTGGAACAGCCTCGTAGATCAGTTTGACGATTTAGAAGAAATTGACTTCTCTCTTTCTATTGCAGATGTTCAAAAATTAAAAGCAGATCGTAAGAAAAGAAAATTTATTTTAGAACCACTTTATGAAAAAAACCCTTCGACATCCGAAGAAGTACTTCAAATAAAAAAACAACTTTTTGAGAAACTTCCTTTTTATGATAATCTTTTATTTAATAAAGAAACAGGAACCTTACAAACAGTTATTTACGTAAAAAAAGAGATCATAAATACACCAAAGCGTAAAGAATTTATTTTTGATACACTTATTCCTATAGTAGAAAAGTTTGAAAATGATTATAATGTAGATATTCGAATTTCTGGTATGCCCTATATCCGAACTTTAAATGCACAAAACATCCAAGATGAAATTATGTTGTTTGTGTTGGGAGCATTGCTAATTACAGCCCTTATATTTTTCTTCTTTTTTAGGTCCTATAGAGCCACTTTTATTACGCTTTTAGTGGTGATGATTGGAGTAACATGGGCTTTTGGATTTATTGGTTTATTCCGTTTTGAAATTACTGTTTTATCTGCACTTATACCCCCTTTAATTATAGTTATAGGTGTCCCTAATGCTGTATTTCTTATTAATAAATACCAACAAGAAATAAAAAAACATGGCCAACAAGCAAAGGCTTTACAACGTGTAATTTCTAAAATTGGAAATGCCACTTTAATGACAAATATTACAACTGCCTCTGGTTTTGCAACTTTTGTTTTTGTAAAGAGTTCATTGTTAAGAGAGTTTGGAATTTTAGCCTCAGTGAATATTGTAAGTATCTTTATTTTAGCGCTACTTATTATACCTATTATTTACAGCTTTATGTCTCCGCCAAAAAAGAAACATTTAAGCCATTTAGAGAGAAAATGGATAGAAAATGTGGTAAATTGGATGGAGAAAACGGTAAGAAATAATCGGATTTCTATATATTTTGCCACTGTTCTAATTATTGTTTTAGGAATTATTGGCGTTTATAAAATAAAAGTTTCTGGTAGTTTAATTGAAGACATGCCAAAAAGTATGGGTTTCTATAAAGATATTAAATTCTTTGAACAAGAATTTGGAGGCATTATGCCTTTAGAGATTTTTATAGATACCAAGAAAGAAAAAGGAGTAATGAAATTATCCACGCTAAAGAAAATGGATAAATTGAACGAGACAATTACTTCGTTTCCAGAATTATCTAAACCAATATCAGTAGTAAATCTGGTTAAATATTCTAAACAAGCTTATTATAAAGGGAATCCAAAATATTACCAACTTCCTACTAGCCAAGAACAAAACTACATATTTTCTTACACAAAAAATTCAAATAGTGATGCTGGCATGTTAAACACCTTTGTAGATACTACAGGGCGTTATGCAAGAATTACTACATTTATGAAAGATATTGGTACAGAAAAAATGAATGTAATTCAAAAAAGATTACAAGCTGTAATTGAAAAAGAATTTCCTTTAGAAAAATTTGAAGTTTCCATAACGGGTAAAGCATTGGTTTTTATAAAAGGAACTAATTACTTAATTACAAATTTGGTTTTTTCATTGTCTTTAGCAATTCTACTTATTGCTTTATTTATGGCATGGATGTTTAGATCTCCACAAATGATTTTAATATCCTTATTACCTAATATTTTACCATTATTAATTACTGCAGGATTAATGGGATTTTTAGGAATACCCATTAAACCGTCTACAATATTAGTGTTTAGTATTGCTTTTGGAATTTCTGTCGATGATACTATTCATTTTCTTGCTAAATACAGGCAAGAACTCATAGCAAATAAATGGAAAATTAAACCTTCTGTTTATGCAGCTTTACGAGAAACTGGTGTAAGCATGTTTTACACTTCTATTGTATTGTTTTTTGGATTTCTCGTATTTACACTTTCTAGTTTTGGAGGCACAATAGCTTTGGGCGGATTGGTATCTGTCACATTATTATTAGCTATGGTCTCTAATCTATTATTATTACCTTCTTTACTATTAACTTTCGAGAAAAGAATAGCCAATCAAAAAGTATTCAGAGAACCCTCAATGAAAATCATACCTCCAAAAGAAAAACAGGAGATCTAAAAATAAAGAAAGCTATTTTTTTATTGTTTAAATTTTCCTACAAAAAAGTATATTTACACTTTAGTAAATGACATTGTATTAATCAAAGAAAAAAAGAAAGATGAAAGTGAGTAACGTTGCAGAATTATTAGAATCGAGCACAATTTTACAAGAAGTTTATGTAAAGGGGTGGGTAAGAACGTTTAGAAGTAATCGTTTTATTGCATTAAATGACGGTTCTACTATTAAAAACATACAATGTGTTATCGATTTTGAAAACACTGCAGAAGAAACTTTAAAAAGAATTACTACAGGTGCTGCCATTGCTATTAAAGGGATTATAGTTGAAAGTCAAGGTAGAGGGCAAAGAGTAGAAATACAAGTTAACGAAATTGAAATTTTAGGCGATTCAAATCCCGACGAATATCCAATACAACCCAAAAAACATAGCTTTGAGTTTTTAAGAGAAAATGCACACTTAAGAATGCGAACAAACACGTTTAGTGCAGTTATGCGAGTAAGATCTAAACTATCTTTTGCAGTTCATAAGTATTTTCAAGAAAATGGATTTAATTACGTAAATACACCTATAATTACTGGTTCAGATGCGGAAGGTGCTGGAGAAATGTTTAGAGTAACTAACTTTGAAGATAATAAAGCACCAGTTACAGAAGACGGAAAAATAGATTATACCAAAGATTTTTTTGGAAAAGAAACAAACTTAACTGTTTCTGGACAATTAGAGGCAGAGACTTTTGCCATGTCTTTAGGAAAAGCATATACTTTTGGCCCAACTTTTAGAGCAGAAAACTCTAATACAACGCGTCATCTAGCAGAATTTTGGATGATTGAACCTGAAGTTGCTTTTATGGATTTAGATGGTAACATGGATTTAGCAGAAGACTTTATAAAGTCGGTGTTAAAAGATATATTAGAAAACTGTGAAGATGATTTAGCCTTTCTAGATCAACGTTTAACACAAGAAGAAAAAAGCAAACCACAGGCAGAACGAAGTGAAATGAGCTTAATTGAAAAATTGAAGTTTGTTGTAGATAATAATTTTAAAAGAGTTTCTTATACGGAAGCTATAGATATTTTAAGAAATTCTAAGCCTAATAAAAAGAAAAAATTTCAATTTCCTATTCATGAATGGGGTGCAGATTTACAATCTGAACATGAACGTTTTTTAGTAGAAAAGCATTTTAAATGTCCGGTAATTTTATTTGATTATCCTGCAAATATTAAAGCTTTTTACATGCGTTTAAATGATGATGGTAAGACTGTACGAGCAATGGATGTTCTTTTTCCAGGTATTGGAGAAATTGTTGGTGGATCCCAAAGAGAAGAACGCTACGACGTTTTAATAGAAAAAATGAAAGCACTAGATATTGAAGAAAAAGAACTGTGGTGGTATTTAGATCTACGTAAATATGGAACTGCTGTTCATTCTGGATTTGGATTAGGTTTTGAAAGATTAGTTCAGTTTGCCACAGGAATGAATAACATAAGAGATGTAATTCCTTTCCCTAGGACTCCACAAAATGCAGAGTTTTAAAAAATAAATACAACTAAAATATTCAGTCGTCATTCTTTATAGAATGGCGATTTTTTGTGTATTGATTTGTTATATTTGTGTATATGCTTAAACAAAGTTTACAATATAAACTCTTACAAAAGTTATCGCCACAACAAATTCAGTTGATGAAACTTATTCAATTGCCTACCCAGGCTTTTGAAGAACGTTTAAAGCAAGAAATTGAAGAAAACCCTGCATTAGATATAGGTAAAGAAAAATTGGACAGCGAAGATGAATTTCCGAATGAATATGAAGATAGTGGTAACGAAAAAATTGAAGCAGCAGACATCAATATTGATGAGTATTTAAGTGATGATGAAATTCCAAATTACAAAACACACGCAAATAATTATGCTTCAGACGATGAAGAAAAAAATGTTCCCTACGCAGCTGGCACCTCGTTTCATCAGTCATTAGTAAATCAATTAAATACATTTAATCTTGATGATGAAGAGCTGGCAATTGCTGAATTTTTAGTAGGCAGTATAGACGATAGTGGCTATATAAGAAGAGAAATAATAGACTTAGTAGATGATTTGGCCTTTACAGCTAACGTATTTACAACAGAAGAAAAAGTCTTAAATATCCTAAAAAAGGTTGTCCATAGTTTAGAACCTACAGGAGTTGGAGCACGAAATTTAAAAGAATGTTTAGTCATACAATTAAAAGCAAAACAAACCAATAAGCAAAGGCAATTAGCCATTAATGTTTTAGAAAATGCTTTTGATCATTTTGTAAAAAAACATTACAAAAAACTTCAAGAAAAATTCAATATTTCTGAAGTAGAACTCAAAGAAATAAATACTGAAATTTCAAAACTAAATCCAAAACCAGGAAGTTCTTATGCCGGTAATAATAAAATGGCAGAACAAATAGTACCTGATTTTTCAATTAAAATTATTGATGGCGAATTAGACCTTACACTGAATGCTAGAAATGCTCCTGAACTGCATGTTTCTAGAGAATATAACAATATGTTAAAAGGCTATCAAGAATCTAATAAAAAAAACAAAGCTCAAAAAGATGCTGTATTTTTTATCAAACAAAAACTTGATGCTGCAAAATGGTTTATTGATGCTATTAAACAAAGACAGCAAACTCTTCTAGTAACAATGAATACAATAATGCATTACCAATATGATTATTTTTTAACTGGAGATGAGCGTAAATTAAAACCAATGATTCTAAAGGATATTGCAGATAAAATTAGTATGGATATTTCAACTGTTTCTAGAGTTGCAAATAGTAAATATGTTGCAACACCTTATGGAACAAAACTTATAAAAGAGTTCTTTTCAGAATCTATGAAAAACGATCAAGGTGAAGATATTTCGACTAAAGAGATAAAAAATATTTTGGAAAATGTAATTGCAGAAGAAGACAAGAAAAAACCATTAACTGACGAAAAATTATCTTTAATTTTAAAAGAAAAAGGATATCCAATTGCTAGAAGAACTATAGCAAAATACAGAGAACAATTAGATTTACCTGTTGCTCGTTTAAGAAAAGAAATCTAATGCGCTTTCACAAAATAATTTCAACATTATTTCACCCAATTGTAATGCCAACAATTGGAATAATGCTCTACTTTTTAGTTACTACAAAGCAGATTGAACCTTACCAAAAGCTACTCGCTATCCTAATCATTTTTGGAACAACCTATTTTACACCTTTAGTTCTTTTATTCATATTAAAAAGTCTAAAAAAAATTGATAGCTATCAATTAAAAAAAAGAAAAGAAAGAAAACTTCCCTTAGCAATTATGGTGGTTTTATTTTATACTCTTGGAAATTTATTTAAAAGAATACTAATATTAGAGGAAATTTCTCTTTTATTTCATGCTACCTCACTAGGATTAATTATTACCTACTTCTTACTAAACTTTAGTATTAAATCTAGTATACACCTTCTATCTATAGGTATTTCTTGTGGTTTTTTTATGATGGTAGCACTTAAATCTGATGAGTCTTACATGCTAATTATAATAATTAACTTTCTAATTGCTGGCCTCTTAGGAAGCGCAAGATTACATTTAAAAGCACACAGCCCAAAAGAAGTTTATGTTGGGTTTTTAATTGGAATAAGTACTGTTTTTGGGATGCATATAGTTTATAATATGTAAAATATAAACCCAAATTTAATTACAGAAGTATTTATTTCTTCTCCATTTAAAAAGGCGTCTTCAAATAGCGGAGTTAAACTATAAAATACATTAAAATTATATTCGTCAAAACCTGCAGAAAGAGTAAAGCCATACTGAAGCTTTTTAAAGCTAGAAATAGTGGTAAATGAGGTAGGGGTAATATTCTCTGTATATTTAAAATTATGTTTTAAATTGTAGAGAAACTTAACACCTGTATATATTCTCCAAAAATCATATTTTTTAGCTGTTGAGGTTCTTAATCTAAATTCTAAGGGAAGTTCTAAATTATGCGTAGAAAATGTATTAGCCGTTAAATTAGCTCCAAAATCGAAAATTGTGCTGTTATTTAATTCCTGCACTTTTAATTGGTGATTAAAAAAATCATAACCATACCCCAAACCTAAAGCTATTGCGATAGTTCCTTTCTTATTTAGTGTAAAATCTTTGATAAAACCAATAGAAAATGCATAAGAAAAGCTACTTTTAGATATGCCTGAAGGTTGATTGTTTAACTGCGCATAATTAACAGAGGCATAAATTTGATCTTCTGCGTAATGTGCTCCTAATTGAAGAGTGTCTTTTTGAGCATTTGCTAAATATCCTACAAAAAAACACAAAATAAAGAATGTATATTTCACGGCTATATCTTAAAATTTAAATATACTATTTTACCTTGTTAAAGGTATTAAATTAGAATTAAAAAGGGCTAATTCTTATGAATTAGCCCTTTTTAATTGTTCGTAAACAATCTATTAATTGTCTGCAGCAGCAGTTGTAGAGTAGTTAATTTTAAGAGCGTTTACATCTCTTAATTTAAGTCTAACATCTATAATTGTTCCTACATTAGATTCTTTATCTGCCTTAATAGAAGTTGTCATAAAAGGATGTAATGCTTCAGCTATTTTATCCCTTTTACTAAAAATAAATGCAGGTACTTGGTCAGCAGAAGAAATTTTATCATTCAACTGGACTTTGTTATACCCTACACCATCTCTGTTTGGATCTTTAGATTTACCGATATAAATAGTACTTACTAAACTTTTATCTTCTAATTTTTTAATTTCTGTTGCACCAGGTAATCTTGGATTTTCTATTACTAAATTAGTCTCTCTCATAGTTGTAGTAACCATAAAGAAAAACAGCAACATAAATACAATGTCTGGCAGGGCTGCTGTATTAACAGCTGGCATTCCTTTTTTCTTTTTTCTAAATTTAGACATGTGTTTGTTTTAAATTTAAATTAATTATGAGGTTGGTTCTGCATCAGAAATGATTTGAGGATAAGCTGTTTTAATATCTTCAACTTTTCTTCTCAATTTATCTACTTGGCTTTTTAAGTCGGCGCTTTTCTTAGCGTCTATAAAAGCTTGCTCTAACTCGTCATAACTTATCCCATAACGTTCTCTAGACAATCTATTTCTTAATTCTGTATACGCTTTTAAAAGCTCATTTTGAACTACAATATATGTACCATAATCAGTACCTCTATCACTTTGAACAGAAATAATTGCTTTACTTGGATGGTCTGAAGAAGCTTCACTTCTTTCTCCTTGACAATAATCACACTCTTTACCAGGAGTTCCATCCTCTGAAGGATTACCTATACCTCCACCATTATCGATAAACTTTACAGCTTCATCTTTAAGGCTTTTAATATCCATACGCTCTCCTTCTACAAGAAGTTCATTATTTCTATTAATGTTTACCTCAAAAATATTCTTTTTCTTAATGATTGGTGGTACATAATCAGCTGGTGGCTTTTCTGATAACTTCTTAGAGATACCTGAATCTACATTCATTGTAGTTGTTACTAAAAAGAAAATTAATAGCAGAAAAGCGATGTCTGCCATAGAACCTGCGTTAATTTCTGGGTTATCTCTTCTTGCCATATATTATGATTTAACTAATCCTTTTACTAAGTCCCAAACAAAAAAACCGCTTGCAATTACTCCTAAGATAATGCTATACCATATTCCTGTCCCTACCCATTTATTTACTGCTGATCCTTCTTCTCCTCCTGGTTCAATTTCGCCAGCAGCATTGTATACTACATTACTATCAGATAATATCCAAGCAACTAGTAAAATAATACCTAATATTGCTAAACCACCTAATGTTTTCTTTAGGTTCTCTGGGTTTCTTACCAGACTTACTAAAGACAAACCAATGGTTATTGCTACTGCAGCATAAAACAACCAAGTAGAGAAAGATATTAAAGGACTAACTACAGTATTCTGAAGATCACCAATGTTATCTTCAATATCTTGAGCGTCTTCCATAAAAATTCTTATGAAAAGAATACCTCCAATAAGAGCTATACCAGCAATAACAATATTTAAAATTTTATTACTTTTCATATTAATTTTTATTTTTTATATTTTACTAATAAATCTATCAATGAGATAGAAGCGTCTTCCATGTTATTTACGATACCGTCAATTTTTGCAACGATATAATTGTAAAATATTTGAAGAATAATAGCCACAATAAGACCAAATACAGTTGTTAATAAGGCTACTTTAATACCCCCTGCAACTACTGCTGGAGAAATATCATTAGCTACAGCAATATCATTAAATGCTCCAATCATACCAATTACAGTACCCATGAAACCAAGCATTGGTGCTAATGCAATAAATAAAGAAATCCAAGACACATTTTTTTCTAATTGTCCCATTTGAACTCCTCCATAAGAAACAACAGCTTTTTCAGCCTCTTCAATACCTTCGTCAACTCTATCTAAACCTTGATAAAAAATAGAAGCTACAGGTCCTTTTGTATTTCTACAAACTTCTTTAGCTGCTTCTACTCCACCTGAGCTTAAAGCTTCATCTACGTTTGTTAATAATTTTTTAGTATTAGTAGTTGCCATATTTAAATAAATAATTCTTTCAATGGCAATAGCTAAACCTAAAATTAAAGCTACCAATACAATTCCCATAAATCCTGGTCCACCATCAATAAAGTTTTGCTTTAATACTTGGTGAAATGTTTGCGATTCAGTTGCTGCTTCTTGAGCGAATGTAGATTGTACAGCTCCAAAAAACATAAATCCTGTTACAGATAAGACATTTACTACTTTTTTCATCTTAGTTATAAATTAATTTTAATAGTTAACGGGTTAAAGATATAAATTTTTAAACTCAAATTAAGAAATTATGTTACGGTTTTATGTACTTTTTTTACACGAAACATATTTTTCCTTTTAGAGAGTGCCAAGTAACAAAAAATGTTATGCATAAAAAAATTTTTTTTTATGCTTTTCTCTTTTTAAGTAACTTTTGTTGAAATTTTTAAGGATTTTTTATTTTTTTTAGAAATTTACCTTACAAAGTTAATTCTCCTCGTAGTGGTTTTTCAAAATATCCAGTAAATTCCTCATTGGATAAGTTTTCACTTAATAGGTACATTAATTTGGCAATTGCAGATTCTGTTGTAATATCTCTTCCACTAATTACTCCTAATTCTTTTAAAACAATACTGGTTTCATAGTGTCCTTGAGATACTGCCCCTGCAACACATTGCGTTACATTAATAATCTTTATTTTTTTGTGAATTGCTTTTTTTAATAATTCTAAAAACCATTTTTGATTTAATGCATTGCCAGATCCATATGTTTCTAAAATAACTCCTTTTAAATCTTTTGTTGCCAATACGCTTTCTACGACGTTTGGTGTAATGCCTGGAAAAAGTTTTAAAATAGCGATATTATTATTCATTTTTTTTCTAACGACTAATTCAGCATCTAACTCTGGTTTAAGTAAATAGTATTCGTTAAAATTTAAATGCACACCACTTTCTGCCAATGGCGGGTAATTCATAGATGTAAAAGCCTCAAACTGTTCTGCATTAATTTTTGTGGTTCTATTGGCCCTATATAATTTGTATTCAAAATACAAACATACTTCTGAGACAATTGGCCTTCCTCCTTTTTGAGCACAAGCAATTTCTATAGAGGTAATTAGATTTTCTTTTGCATCCGTTCTGAGGTCTCCTATAGGCAATTGAGAACCTGTAAAAATTACTGGTTTTTGCAAATGCTCTAACATAAAACTTATCGCAGATGACACATATGACATCGTATCTGATCCAGAGAGTATAACAAAACCGTCATAATTTTTATAATGCGTTTCTATAATCGTTACAATCTTCTGATAAGAAGCTATAGTCATATTTGAAGAGTCAATGGGTTCATCAAATGAAATACTTTCTATAGCACAATTTAGCTGATATAATTCGGGTATATTTTTGGTGATTTGATTAAAATCAAAGGCTTTTAAAGCATTTGTTTTATAATCTTTAATCATCCCAATAGTTCCTCCTGTATAAACGATAAGAATCTTCGGTTTTTTTGTCATATTGTCATTTATGAATAGTTCAAGGCGAATAATTGACCGCTTTTTGTTAATTATAAATCAAATTTTAAAAATTAATAAAATTGGAATAATTTATGTTGTAAATTTATCAAACAAATCTGAAATAGAAATTTAAAATTATAAATTATGTTCGAACTTTATGTACTTATCGGTATAATCTCTTTAGGAAGTTGGTTGGTAAGCAATAGATTAAAAAATAAATTTAAAAAATATAGTAAAATAACTTTAAAAAATGGATTGAGTGGTGCAGAAATTGCAGAAAAAATGCTTTCTGATCATGGGATATATAATGTTAAGGTTATTTCTACTCCTGGTCGATTAACAGATCATTACAATCCAAAAGATAAAACTGTAAATTTAAGTGAAGCTGTTTACAACCAAAGAACAGCTGCTGCTGCTGCTGTAGCCGCACATGAAGTAGGCCATGCTGTCCAACATGCAACTGCATACGATTGGTTAACCATGCGTTCTAAACTTGTACCTATTGTAAGTGTGTCGTCTAATTTTTCTCAATGGCTTGTAATTGGAGGATTAATTTTAGGAGCTGCTTCTGGTGTTTCTAGTTTTGGATTTTACATTGCAATTACTGGGTTAATAATGATGGGGTTTGCAACGCTATTTAGCTTTATTACACTTCCAGTAGAATATGATGCTAGTAACAGAGCATTGGCTTGGTTACAAAATAAAAATATGCTTACTAGAGCAGAGTATGCTAGTTCTAAAGACGCTTTAAAATGGGCCGCTAGAACCTATTTAGTAGCTGCGCTTGGTTCTCTTGCAATGCTTTTATACTGGGGGCTTCAAATACTTGGAGGAAGAGATTAAGAAAATACTTAATTATTTTAATATGCCTTTTTGAAAATATCAAAAAGGCATATTATTTTTTTAATGATTTTTTATACGGAAGAAAACCTAAAGACAAAGATATTCCCAAAGCCAATAACATTCCGCAAATAAAATCTAGAGAATTATTTTTCAATTTTGAAAAGAAGATGAAAGCAATACTGACTGATAAAATTATAAGTCCTTAAATTTTAAACTTATTCAATTTAATCATTTAATTTTAAGACTGCCATAAAAGCTTCTTGAGGAATTTCTACATTCCCTACCTGACGCATTCTTTTCTTTCCTTTCTTTTGCTTCTCTAATAATTTTCTTTTACGAGAAATATCTCCACCATAACATTTTGCAGTTACATCTTTACGTAATGCTTTGGTAGTTTCACGTGCAATAATTTTAGCTCCTATTGCAGCTTGAATAGGAATATCAAACTGTTGTCTTGGAATTAATGTTTTTAATTTTTCCACAATTTTTTTACCAATTGTATAGGCATTATCGGTGTGTAATAATGCTGAAAGCGCATCTACTGTATCTCCGTTTAATAAAATATCTACGCGCACTAATTTTGATTCTTTCATTCCTATTGGATGGTAATCAAACGATGCATACCCTTTGGAAACAGTTTTAAGGCGATCATAAAAATCGAAAACAATTTCTGCAAGCGGCATTTCAAAAATTAACTCTACGCGTTCTGTAGTTAAATACGTCTGGTTTACGATTTGACCTCTTTTTTCGATACATAAACTCATTACCTGACCAACAAAGTCCGATTTTGTAACAATAGAAGCTTTTATAAATGGCTCTTCTACTCTATTTAGTTTTGAAGGTTCTGGTAAATCTGATGGGTTATTCACAATGAGTACCTCATTTGGCTCTTTGTGTGTAAATGCATGGTATGAAACGTTTGGAACCGTTGTAATCACAGTCATATTAAACTCACGCTCTAAACGTTCTTGAATAATCTCCATGTGTAACATTCCAAGAAATCCACATCTAAAACCAAATCCTAAGGCTGCTGAACTTTCAGGTTGAAATACTAAAGAAGCATCATTCAATTGCAATTTTTCCATAGAATATCGCAATTCTTCGTAATCTTCAGTATCTACTGGATAAATACCAGCAAAAACCATAGGCTTTACATCTTCAAAACCATCAATTATTTCAGTAGTTGGTCTTTTAGCATCTGTAATAGTATCTCCTACTTTTACCTCTTTTGCAGTTTTAATTCCAGTAATTAAATATCCAACATCACCTGTTTTAACCGTTTTCTTTACAACTTGTTCTAGTTTTAAAGTACCTATTTCATCGGCAAAATAATTTTTACCTGTGGCCATAAATTTTATTTCTTGACCCTTTTTAATTTCTCCATTAATAACTCTAAAGTAGGTTTCAATACCTCTGTAAGAATTGTAAACTGAATCGAAAATTAAAGCTTGCAATGGTGCTTCAGGATCTCCTTTAGGTGCTGGGATTCTATTGATAATTGCTTCTAAAATATTATCTACACCAAAACCTGTTTTACCACTTGCATGGATTACCTCTTCTGGGTCACAACCTAATAAATCTACAATATCATCTGTTACTTCTTCTGGGTTTGCAGAAGGTAAATCTACTTTATTTAAAACGGGTATAATTTCTAAATCATTTTCTAAGGCTAAGTATAAGTTAGAAATAGTTTGTGCTTGAATACTTTGTGCAGCATCTACAATTAAGAGAGCTCCTTCACAAGCCGCGATTGACCTAGATACTTCGTAAGAAAAATCTACATGACCAGGAGTATCAATTAAATTTAATATGTAAGGCTCTCCATTGTGAACAAAGTCCATTTGAATAGCGTGAGATTTAATGGTAATTCCGCGTTCACGCTCTAAATCCATATTATCTAATAACTGATTTTGTTTTTCACGTTCAGTTACAGAACCTGTATAATCTAGCAACCGATCTGCTAAAGTACTTTTACCATGATCTATATGTGCTATTATACAAAAATTTCTAATATTCTTCATACTTCGTTTAGTAACAACTATCAATCTACAAAGATAGGCTATTTAAAAGCCTTCTCAAACAAAAAAGAACTTCTGAAAAACAAAAAATTATTTGAACTTTGTTTCTTTAATCGCTGCCTTAAATTCATGCCAACTTACCAAGCCATCGTTATCTTTATCAAAACTTTGTAACATAAACTCTGCAACTACATTTCTTATTAATAAATTTACTTTTACTTCATTTAATAAAAGTTTTAAATCATTTTTAGTCAGAAAACCATCTTTGTTTGTATCGTAATAATCAAAAGCTTCTTTTGGACTTGTAAACTTTTGCTGCATTAAATGTTCAATTTGTGTGATAATTTGTGTTTTTGTAAAAGCCATGGACTATGTTTTAAATAACTTTTTAAAATTACTTAAAATTAAAATAATTTAAAAGAGTGCTTTAAGAGATTGTAAAAAATCCCATTGCTAATAAAATCTTCATTTTATTCATTATTTGTAAATTATCTACAATGTACCTATAATAGAAATTCATCAAAAAGAAAAGCAATAAAAAAGTAGAAAAAGCTCGGATATAATCCGTATCTTAGGATGTAAAATTTACAGCCATACAAAATGAAACTTTCTACCTATAAAATCATTCTGCTTTGTACTTTAGTACTTTCATTATCTAATTGCACAACAACGGTTATTCCTTTAGAAGAAGTTACTCCTATTTTAGAATTGGTGACCTATGAGAAGGATGTTAAAACAATAATGGAATCTCATTGTACCAATTGTCATATTAACGGTGGACAAGCAAGTTTTTTACCTTTGGTAAACTATACTCAAGTTCGGAATTCTGCAGAATTTGGGAACCTTATTCAAAGAATGAACAGTACTACTAACCCTATGCCATCTTCTGGAAGATTATCTGCAGCTATTTTAGCACTTATTGATAAATGGGAGGCCGATGGTTTTCTAGAAAATTAAACTACTTATGAAAAAAATACTATTTTTATTACTTTTAATATATGGTACCTCTTGTTTTTCACAAAAATATTTTACGCGAACAGGTGCCACCGACTTTAAAGCCTCTGTAGATTTTTTTGAGCCTATCGAAGCAAAAAACAAGAGTACTACAGTGCTCCTAAAAACAAGTACTGGTGAGATTGTTGCCCAACTTTTCATGACTGCTTTCCAATTTAAAATAGGACTTATGCAAGAGCATTTTAATGAAAATTATATGGAGTCTTATACCTATCCGAAAGCAACTTTTAAAGGAAAATTAGTAGATTTTAATTTATCTACAATTGATAAAAAATCTAACTACACATTAAAAGGCATCCTTACAATAAGAGGTATTTCTAAAGAAATAACAACTACTGCCTCTTTAAAGAAAGATAAAAAACAGTTAACTTTTAAAGCAAATTTTTCTGTTACTCCCAAAGATTTTGAAATTGAAATCCCTGCTATTGTAAGAAAAAAAATTGCTAAAAAAGTTGATATCTCTTTAGACTATGTCCTTGAAAAAAAAGTATAAAATTATAATTTCACTGCTTCTAATAATTAGTAGTACTTGCTATGTAGGTTTTACTTTTTTAATGAAAGCTCCAGAAAAAATTGAAACTAAAGCCGTTTTTTTTAGCTCTTCTGCCAAAGATCTGCTGTTCAATTTTCAAAAAAATGATACTGTTTGGTCTTCTAAAATCGTACAATTAAAAGGGGTAATAACTGCAATTGGCTCCAAAGGGATTACTTTAGAAAATCAAATATATTGTCAGCTTAAAGAAGAACAAGACGTTGCCAATTTTAAATTAAATACATTAGTTAGCTTAAAAGGTCGCATCATTGGTTATGATGATGTACTAGAGGAGTTAAAATTAGACCAATGCATAAAAATTATTCCAACATTATGAAACGTATCCTAGTATTTTTGAACCTATTATTTGTGTGTTCATTTCCGCTTTTAGCCCAAAATGATTTAATGGAAGAATTAAATGAAGAGACAGAAACGAATTTGACATTTGACCCTCTAGCATTCAAAGCAATGAAAATTGGCAATTTACAATCTACAAAAATTGGAGATAAAGGAGATTTATACCTTTATGTATCGCATCGTTTTGGTCCTCTAAAAAATGGATTCGACACTTTTTTTGGTTTAGACAATGCAATTACAAAAATACAACTTGCCTATAGTTTTTGGAATGGTGTTCAATTGAGTGTTAGTAGAGAATCTTACAATAGAACATTGGCAAGTGCTTTAAAATTTATGCTTGTAAAGCAATCAAATCGTTTTCCTTTAACAATAGTCGGATATAGCACCATAAACATAAATACATTATTGGACGAAAATAATTTTCCTGAGCTACAACCATCTGATAGGTATAGTTATGCAAATCAACTATTAATTTCCAGACGCTTTTCTAACAACTTTTCTCTTGAATTGGCCCCTAGTTATGTAAGACAAAACCTCCAAGATTTAAATATAGTTGCTCAGGCGCAGCACAATCAATTTGCTATGGGGTTTGGTGGGCGATTAAAGATGAGTAAAAGAATGAGTTTAAATGCCGAATATATTCACAACTTTAGTAGACCAAGTAACTCTCCTTTTTCTGATGCTTTTGCTTTTGGAGTAGACATAGAAACTGGTGGTCATGTTTTTCAGTTATTATTTACCAATGCTCAATCTACGAACGAGCCTGCTTTTATATCTTATGCAGAAGGTGATTTAGTCTTCGGATTTAATATTGTAAGGGTTTTTTAGTAGATGGACCGAAAGCTAAAACCAATACAACAAAAAATTCATTTAATTATATCTATTTGTATTGTAATCCCTGTTTCTTTTGTTTATGGTGTTAACCCTGCATCCGTATTTAATATTCAATTAAAAACGGTAGATGAACATCATTTTTTTAAAGCTGTTATGGGCTTCTATTTGGGTTGCGCTGTGCTTTGGGTAGTAGGTGTTTTTAAACAACAATATTTAAAAACAGCATTAATTAGTAATGTTGTCTTTATGTTAGGCTTGGGTTTTGGTAGAGTACTTAGTTATTTTTTAGATGGCATTCCAACAATTGGTTTTCTAATTGGTACTATTGGAGAATTTTGTTTAGGTTTTTACGGTCTTTGGGTTTTAACACATAAAAAGAGTAATTTTGCAAAAAACTAATTTATTTTGGTAAAGATAGATACAATAGAACTTCCTGATTTTCCATTGCTGCTTGCGCCAATGGAAGATGTCTCTGATCCACCATTTAGGGCTTTATGTAAAGAAAATGGAGCTGATGTAGTGTATACAGAGTTTATTTCTTCTGAGGGATTAATTAGAGACGCTGCAAAGAGTGTAATTAAGTTAGATATTTATGAAAAGGAAAGACCTGTTGGAATTCAAATTTTTGGAGCCAATTTAGATTCTATGTTAAAAACCATTGAAATTGTAGAAAAATCAAATCCTGATATTATTGATATTAATTTTGGCTGTCCAGTAAAAAAAGTGGTTTCTAAGGGAGCAGGAGCGGGTATTTTAAAAGATATAGACCTTATGGTTTCTCTAACAGAAGCTATGGTAAAGCATACTAAATTACCAATAACGGTTAAAACAAGGTTAGGTTGGGATCATGACTCTATACGTATTGTCGAAGTAGCAGAACGCTTACAAGATGTTGGCTGTAAAGCGATATCTATACATGGTAGAACGCGCGCTCAAATGTATAAAGGTAACGCAGATTGGGTGCCTATTGCAGCTGTAAAAAATAACCCAAGAATGCATATTCCTGTTTTTGGTAATGGGGATGTTACTACTCCAGAAAGAGCGATGGAAATGAGAGATAAGTATGGTTTAGATGGAGCTATGATTGGAAGAGCATCTATAGGTTACCCTTGGTTTTTTAATGAAGTAAAACACTTTTTTAAAACAGGAGAACATCTTCCAAAACCCTCTATTGCAGAAAGAACTAAAGTTGCTAGAAGACACCTAGAAATGGCTATAGATTGGAAGGGAGAGCATTTAGGAGTTGTAGAGACCAGAAGACATTATACCAATTATTTTAAGGGTATTCCTCATTTTAAAGAATATCGCTTAAAAATGGTTACCTCAGATGACCCTGCTACAGTTTTTAAAACATTTGATGAAGTAGAAGCGAAGTTTGGGAATACTCTTATTCCTGAGTTTAATCCTTAATAAAACAATCAATAAGGATGCTATATTTTGGACATTTATTCCAAAATACTAAAAGAATTGATCATTTTTTCTACTTCAGGCAAATAGGTTTCATAGTGTTTTGGCTCTGAAACATATGTTAGTGAATACCCAATATTCTCTTTAAAAAATAAAAACGTAGTGTACTTAAATAACCTTGAGTCTGGTGTTTTGTTTGAATAGTTTATAATATAGATTGCTTGATAAAATTTATGCTTTCCCTTTAAAAGTAAATATTTAAATGTAGTATCAGAATACCATCTATTTATAAAATCTATATAATAATCAAGATAATCCTCTATCGAAAAAGCTTTATCATTACAAGTTTCTCTTATGGCGTTTCTACTTACATAAACACTTGCTTTCGTACTAAAATAACCTAAGGAATCTATAAATTTTCCATCTAAAACGTATGAATCTCCATCGCTTGTTCTTCCCTTTTTCCAGGATTTGGGCGTTTGAATTGTATACCTAAGATTTTGATTTGCTCTTTGGGTACTATCTAATTCTTGAAAAGGATTTTTTTCACAAGATTTTTCTATTCTTTTTAAAGAAGAACAAGAAAAGAGCGCGAATAAAATAACTACAATAAGACTGTGTTTTATCATTATACTGTAATTCTAAATGTTTCTAGCATAGTTGTAAAATCTTCTAAATAATTTTCGAACTCATCAATTTGTGCAAAATAAGTTAACCTAAAAGGTTTTGAATTATAGTAAAAACTAATAGTTAGACTTGTATAAATATTTCCTAAAAAAGATGTTTTATAACTAATAACGGAATATTTTTTATACAAAGAATGTTCTTGATAACTTACGTTCAATTGGGGATTTGTGTTTTTTGCAATAATATGTTTCACATAATCATTCGTAAATTCTTCTAAGTTTGTGATACCAGTACTTACTTTTATACTCGTTTTATCTAATACTTGAACTACGATGTACGGTTTCTGTTTTACAGATGTTTTAGGTTTATAAGCTAACATACAATGTGTATCAAAAAAACCAACCCAATTATTGGGTATTTCTAAGCTATAGTTCTTTTGTTGCTTCGCGTAATCTTTTATAATTCTATTTTCTTTTAGACATAGGTTACGAGTGCTTTTTGTATTTGTAGTAACACATCCTATAGACAAAAGAAAAAAAGCAAAACCACACGTTATTTTAAAAAAGTTAAACATCTTATTTTTCAATAAATTTTTTATTAATTCTACTGCTTGCTATTTTGGCAGCAAAAAAACCTAAAACGGTTATTGTAAAGATTACAATAAATACATTGTATAATTGAAGTTCTACAGGATAAGCTAACGATTCTGTAATCATAAATAATCCATAACTGTCTTGTAATAAAACTAAAATAATTCCTAAAAGTAAACCGACTAACATTCCAAAACATGTTAATAAAAAACCTTGATATCTAAAAATCTTCTTAATCTCTTCTATGGTTAAACCTAAGCTATATAGGGTTTTTAAGTTTTGTTTTTTATCTATAATCATCATAATAATAGCTCCAATTACATTAAATAAGGCTATGATAATGATTAAAGTAAAAATAAGGTAGGATACAAAATTTTCTGTATTTATCACTTTATAAAAAACCTCATTTAGTTGTTCTTTGGTTTTAACGGTATAAGCAGTACCTAACAAATTTTGAAGTTTTTCTGCTACAGCATCTGTGTTATCTGTGTCTTTAATTTTAAGTTCTAGTGCTGATACTTGGTTGTCTTTAAATTTTAAAAGATTTTTAGCTTGATTTAAAGTTACAAAAACATATTTACTTTCAAACTCTTCGGTTCCTGAATATATCCCTAGAATCTGAACTTCCATTTTGTAAAAAGCATTTGTCGGATTTATAAATCCTTTACCTGGTTTTGGCACCATAATCGTTAAGGGTTTACCATAACTATTAACGCCTAAAGAGAGTTTTAATGCAGTTGCTCTTCCAATAATTGCAGTATTTCTATAGTTCTTATCTAACCAATCTCCAATATAAATTGCACTATCTATTTTTGTAATAGTAGTGTAATTATCATCTACACCTTTTATGTAAGCAATTTCATTTTTATCCGCATATTCTAAAAAAACACGTTCTTCAATTACTTTAGAGTACCCTAAAATAGAAGATTTATCTTCAATATGTTGCTTAATATTTTTATCTAAAATAAAAGATTTACCTTTTGTAGAAGTAATTTTAATATCTGGATCAGAAACATCCAACAAACTATAACTAAAAGTTCTTAATCCTGAGAATCCAGAAAGAATAATAAAAAGTGCTAAAGAACTAACTATTACTCCAAAAGAAGCGATAATAGTAATTATATTTATAGCATTATTACTAGTCTTTGTAAATAAATATCTTCTAGCTATGTAGTATGAAAAATTCAGTATTTTTTTTGAGTTTGATTAAAGTTTTTTTCTTGGTGGAAGCACTTCTGGATTTTTGATAGGATCGTCATCTAGACCACTTAAAGATTTATCTATTTCTTCTAAATAATCTAAAGTATCGTCTCCAAAAAATAACAACTCTGGCATTCTACGTAATTGATTTTTTGTTCTTTTTGCCATTTCGTGACGAATTAGAACAGTATTTGATTGCACCCCTTTAACCAAAGCATCTCTTTTATCTGAAGGAAAGACACTTAAATATACTTTGGCTACTCCTAAATCTGAAGTAACATGCACTTTAGAAACAGATATGATTACACCTTTCATTCCGTCTTGTGCTGCTTTTTGCAACACATCTACTAAATCTTTTTGCAGAACACCTGCAATTTTTCGCTGTCTATTTGTTTCTTCCATAGTACAAATTTACAATATTTTTAAAGAGTGTCTCTTTTATTTATACACTCATAAAGACTTGAATTGTTATTTTAATTTTACTAAAATTAGAAAAAGTAGTTTGTATAAGAATCTTTTAAGCAAAAAAAATCTCAAAATAAATTTTGAGATTTTTTTTATTTTAAATGAATTGCAGTTAGTCTGCTAATACAATTGCTTTATTATCATTAAATTCTAAAGTTCCAGAATTAATTTGTAATGTTAAAACTTTAGCATCTTCTGCATGTGGAACTAACAAGCTATTTAAATTTTCTAGCTTTAAGTTTTGCTGAGAATGTACATGTATTTTTACAATACCTTCTTTTAAGTTTGCAACAATTGGTGCGTGATTATTTAACATTTGAAACTCACCATGTTCACCTGGTACTGCAATAGCATCTACCTCTGATGAAAATAAAATAGCTTCTGGACTTACAATTTCTAAAAACATAGTTAAACTTATTTAACTATCCTGAATTTTAATCAGGATCTTATTAATTATTTAAAATACTGAATTGTGTTCAGCATTTGGATTTATCTACGCCTCAGCTAACATCTTTTCACCAGCATCAATTGCGTCTTGAATTGATCCTCTTAAGTTGAATGCAGCTTCTGGATATTTGTCTAACTCTCCATCCATAATCATATTAAATCCTTTTATGGTGTCTTTGATATCAACTAAAACTCCAGGAATACCAGTAAATTGTTCTGCTACATGAAAAGGTTGTGATAAGAAACGTTGCACACGTCTAGCTCTATGTACTACTAATTTATCTTCTTCAGATAATTCTTCCATACCTAAAATTGCAATAATATCTTGTAGTTCCTTATAACGCTGTAAGATTTCTTTTACTTTTTGCGCACAGTCATAGTGTTCATCACCTAAAATATCTGCGGTTAAAATTCTTGAAGTAGAATCTAATGGATCTACTGCTGGATATATACCTAACTCTGCTATTTTACGAGATAATACTGTTGTAGCATCTAAGTGAGCAAACGTTGTTGCAGGTGCAGGATCTGTTAAATCATCTGCAGGAACATAAACGGCTTGAACAGAAGTAATAGATCCCTTTTTTGTTGAAGTAATACGTTCTTGCATTGCTCCCATTTCAGTTGCTAAAGTAGGTTGATAACCTACAGCTGATGGCATACGTCCTAAAAGTGCGGATACTTCAGAACCAGCTTGTGTAAATCTAAATATATTATCTACAAAGAAAAGAACATCTTTACCCTGAGCTTCACCAGCTCCATCTCTAAAGTATTCTGCAATAGTTAATCCAGATAAGGCAACTCTTGCACGTGCTCCTGGTGGTTCATTCATTTGACCAAAAACAAAAGTTGCTTTAGAATCTCTCATCCCAGCTTTATCTACTTTTGTTAAATCCCAACCTCCTTCTTCCATAGAATGCATAAAGTCATCACCGTATTTGATAATACCAGATTCTAACATTTCACGAAGCAAGTCATTTCCTTCTCTTGTTCTTTCACCAACACCTGCAAATACAGATAAACCTCCATGTCCTTTTGCGATGTTGTTAATTAATTCTTGAATTAATACAGTTTTACCTACACCTGCACCTCCAAACAATCCAATTTTACCTCCTTTTGCATAAGGTTCAATTAAATCGATAACTTTGATACCCGTAAATAAAACTTCTGTAGATACAGATAAATCTTCAAATTTAGGCGCTGCTCTATGGATAGATAATCCATCTTTACCTTCTTTGCTTAAGTTACCCAGACCATCTATAGCGTCTCCTGTAACGTTAAATAAACGACCATAAATGTCATTTCCAATAGGCATTTGGATTGGATTTCCAGTAGCTACAACTTCTGCACCTCTTTGTAAACCATCTGTGGCATCCATAGAAATAGTTCTAACTGTATCTTCACCTATGTGTTGTTGAACTTCTAATACTAAAATAGATCCATCAGCTTTTGTAATTTCTAATGAATCATAAATTTTAGGAAGTTCGTTGTTTTCAGTATTGAATTCAACATCAATAACTGGCCCAATAATTTGAGAAACTTTACCTGTGATTGTAGACATTTTATATCTAATTAAATTATTATATTTTATGTTGGAGTAGTCTTCCTTATTAAAGTTGCAAAGATAATTTTTTCATTACAACAAAAAAAACTTTTTTAACTAAAAAAGCCTCATCGTAATGATGAGGCTTTTTTTATATGTAGTAAATATTAGTTCGTTACTTTAACTTCAACTCTTCTATTCTGAGCTCTTCCTTCTCTTGAACTGTTAGAAGCAATTGGTGAATCAACTCCAAAACCTTCTGCAGTTAATCTTGCAGCATCAATTCCATTTTTAGTTAAATACTTCATAACAGCATTAGCTCTTCTTTCTGATAATTTTAAATTGTAAGAAGCAGCTCCTGTATTATCAGTATATCCTTTAATGATAAAATTCGCTTTAGGAAAGTTATTCATAATTTCGATCATACCATCTAATTGTTTAGAAACACCAGACTTAAAACTAGATCTGTTTGAGTTGAATAAAATTGCTTTTGCAAAAGTATCTACACCCATTTTTGCAGCTTCAGTAATTACCTTTTCTGGACATCCCATTTCTGATGCAACACCAGCTTCGTTAGGACATTTATCATCTTTATCTAAAACTCCGTCTCCGTCAGTATCTGGCCAAGGACATCCTGCATTAGCAGCAGGTCCAGCAACAGATGCACATTTATCATCTTTATCTACTACACCATCACCATCAGTATCAGGGCAACCGTTGTTTGCTTTTGTTCCTTTTTCATTAGGACACATATCGTCTTTATCTGCAATACCATCTCCATCAGCATCAGGACAACCGTTCATAGCAGCTAAACCTGGTGTATTAGGACAAGCATCATCTGAGTCTTTTATACCATCTCCATCAGCATCAGGACAACCATTAAACTCTGCTAAACCAGCAACTTCTGGACAAGCATCAAATTTATCATATACTCCGTCGTTATCTGAATCTTTTCCTCCAAATTTAAAAACTATACCAACAGAACCTTGAGAATGCGTATCAACCTCATCAGAAAAACCTTCTTTAAAGCCTAATTGAAAGTTTAAACCTAAGTTATCGTTAAACCAAGTATTAAATCCTAAACCAGCATGTATCATACCTTCTCCGCTATCATCAACAGAAACATATCCTCCACCTAAAAAAGCGTAAGGATCAAACCAACCAGTATCTCCAATTAACATGTTTAAGTCATATTTTACGATAGCATCAATAGAGTAGTATAAAAAATCTACATCATCTGGTGAATTAAGAGTAGTTATTTCACTTAAAGAACCCGCTAATTGTAAAGAAAAACCTTTGTCTAAATACTTTTCTCCAGAGATTCTTGAGATTGATGGTAAGAAATTCCAATAAGCATCATCTCCAGGGTAAGGGCTAAAATCTACTACATTTATACCAAATCCAGCTACATAAGGATTGTTTTCATCTTGTGCGCTAACGTTACTAACCGCAACCAACGCGAATAAAGCTATCACAGCTATTTTTAAATGTTTCATTATCAAATTTTTAAATTAAAAGTTCATTATTATAATATACAAAAGTAAGTTGTTAAAACTTATTTACAAAGATAATTTAATAAAAA
>Ga0209555_10000047_pt1 | contig 92462 bp, 82 predicted proteins | sample SaaInl85LU_5_DNA_FD_184643 | JGI IMG/M metagenome (GOLD analysis project Ga0209555, IMG submission 184643) | Marine microbial communities from expanding oxygen minimum zones in the Saanich Inlet - ESP_85LU_5_DNA (SPAdes) (version 2) | ecosystem: Environmental > Aquatic > Marine > Intertidal...
TCCGAACGCTCGGAGCGAGGTGCCGAATTGGCCGCGGCTGGTTGGCCACTGCCACTGAGCTTTTCTTCTTTGAGTGCTTCCGTTGGATTTACTGGGCCCATGTTGCCCTTGCTAGCGGAAGCCGCGTCAGTTTTAAAGCCACCGCTACGACGGCGTGTGCGTGGTTTTGCAGTCGCATCTGTGCTGGGTGTGTAGCTTTCGGCTTGGCTGTCAGTTTGTTGGTGTTCTTCGAATTCTGGCATCTTATGTCTATGTTTTGGGTGTAGTTTACTGGCTAGAGCAGTCATAGCGGGTAAACGTGTCGTGGCGACACAGGAGGTGAGAGCAATGGAAGGCTGTAAAGGTTCCAGCCGACTTCCGTGACCGGGCGTAGAGCTCTGGTTCGCTTCGCGTGTCGTGGAGTGTATCGGTAGAGAAGGAAATTTTCTCTCGCAAGTGTTAAGTTCGATCTATTGCTACTTGTTGGCTGAAAGTTATTTGGATAGTGGAATCCGCTTGCTTGCGCTGAGATGTGAACCTACGAATTTGCACATGGACAAACTTGAAGAAATTTTTGCGATGCAGGACACGCTGAATAAGCGTATCGGAGTCAACACTGACGGCATGTCAGACGAAGAAAAGGCGAAGTGGGTGCTGAACTACACCCGTGCCATGCAGCAAGAAATGTCTGAGCTAATCGACTCTGTGCCATGGAAATGGTGGGCAAAATACCAAGAGTTCGATGAGCAAAATGCGAAAGTCGAGGTCGTGGACCTCTTTCACTTTCTCATTTCGTTGGCTCAAGTGCTCGGTATGACCCCAGAGGATGTTTACGAGGCTTATCTTAAGAAGAATAAGGTGAACCATGAGCGCCAGGATAGTGGCTACGTTAAAAAGGACGAAGACGACTCGAGACACATTTAATCGCGAAGCGATTAAATGACTCATAACTAACAGGTAATAACTAATGAATAATTATTAGCTATTACCCATTATCCATCACCCATTTGCGCGCAGCGCTCCCTATGACCGAAAACCCCATTCTGATTCTCATCTACGTAGGTGTGGCTGCCTATGTGGGGAATATGTATTGGGCTGATTACAAAGCCAGTAAAACGGCTGAGTCTAGTTCAGGGGCAATGCCTGGGGCACGTGCGACTACAGCGGCAGCCTTACTGATCGGTGTGCTCGGTTCGTTATTGATTCTCGCTGCAGAAACTGGTGGTGAGATTGCGCTTGGAGTTGCTGATGAGCAAAGCGAGATGGTTTGGTATTTTGTTTTCGCGATCATCTGTGCGGGTGTCGTCGAAGAAGTTGTTTTCCGAGGATATTTGGTGGTGGAGAACAAAGGCAAGGCGGCTTTGATTGGCAGTTGTATCGGGTTTTCGCTGTTGTTTGCACTGATTCATCCGCAACTCTGGAGCATGGAGGATGGCTTTGAGCTGACGCTGACGGCAAAGGGTTTTTTCAGCACTGGTATCTTGTTCGCGAACTCGTTGTGGTTTTATAGCTGTCGTTTTGGCCCGTGGAATAAAACCAACTCAATTTTTCCCTGCATGCTGGCGCACGCCGCAAGTAACCTTGGCGTCTTTGTTGTGAAGCTTGCTCAGGGCTATGTGATCTTTTAGTCGTCGCTTGGATGCCCCACACCTTTACTGCAATCGATTTTGAGACGGCTCATTCGGCCCGCTCGACAATATGTCAAGTGGGTCTGGTGCGCGTGGAGCGTGGGAAGGTGGCTCGTGAGTTCAGCATACTGGTTCAACCTCCTGGTAATCTATATAATTATTACAATACACAGGTGCACGGATTGACTGAGGACGATACTTGGAATGCTCCGTTTTTTGATACGGTTTGGCCTGAGATTCGTGGCTTCATCGAAGGGTGCACGTTGGTCGCGCATAACGGGGCATTCGATTTTTCCTGTCTTCGTAAGACGCTGGATTTCTATGGGATGTCTGAGCCGTCTTATGAGCCGCAGTGCACCTATAAGTTGTATAAGAAAAAGCTCAACGTGCTTTGTGATCAGTTTGGTATCGAGCTGAATCACCACGATGCCTTGTCCGACGCGAGGGCGTGCGCAGAGTTGTATTTGAGGCATTGTCGTCGTTCAACTTGATGTATTCGTCTGTGGAGATTCTTTGATGTTCAAGATCACTAAATTGCAGTCTAGATTTAGTGGATTGTTTAAGTATTGCTGTAATGATGCCGCAAGAAGATCAATTGAAACGTTATCTACTCAAAATCGAATTGAAGGGGGTGCACTTGCCGATTTGGCGTGAAGTCATTGTTCCTTCGGATATTAATTTGGGAGATTTGAGCCAAGTCATACAGACGGCGATGGGATGGGAAGAGGAGCATCTACATATGTTTATGAAGGATGGCGTGCGCTTCGAGTCGATGGAAGATAGTATTGAAGAAGTGGAGAACCCCGAGGAGCTTGTCGACTTGGATCAGCTGCTGAAGAAGCCGCGCGATTCGATGCAGTATGTCTATGACTTTGGTGATGATTGGATGCACACAGCCACTTTGAAGAAAGTGCTGCCCTGGGATGAGGATGCTATTTTCGTTTGCACCGACGGTAGCGGCGCCTGCCCACTGGAAGATTGCGGTGGCCCTCCTAGACATGAGCGTGCATGCCGATCTGGGGAGATCCGGTTTCCTGAAGTTTTCGAACCCAATCGGACGAATTATGCGCTGGCAGAACTATTGGATTTTTTGCGAAATGAGGAGTAACTATTTGGAGAGGTTTATGATGAACTCGAAGAGGACGGATTCTTTGATGAGGGTGAAGCTCTGGAGCTTCCTGGTTTTTCAGACTTAGGTTTCGATGGTGATGAGGTGGATGAAGAGATGCTGCATCCATATGAAGAGTTGAGGAAGCAGGATCAGCTGCAATTTAAACGTTTATTTAGTGCAGGCGAAGCGGTTCGCGCTGCGGAGCCTTGGAAAGATTTGTGGGATCAAGATGTGTTTTGCGTGAAAGACCCAGAGACGGGCTTATTGGATTTTGTCTCCGTGCTGGGACGTGCAGGTGAGGTGTTTGCGATCCATGTGCATACTGCGCCAGAGTGCTATGAATATTGGCGTCAAACAAAAGAAGGCACTTTGCCAATGGATTCGATGGACGAATTTTTGCGTCTAGTGCGAATGATTGAGCTAGAGTTTGTCGATAAGTCAGAGATGGAGGATGACGATTTAGACCTGTATTCTAAAATCGGATACAAGGCCCCTTCTCGTGGTCGTCAAAAGTGGATGCGGGTGCGTCGGTATCATCCGCGTTCGATGCCATATTTTCCGACGGCGGATCTGCTGCCTCGTCTAATTCGAGGCGCACAGTTAGCGGTGCGCTTTGTCGCGGCAGTGCGTGGGGAGGCAAATCGTGCGCAATCGAAATGGATAGAGAAGGGAGAACGAAAGGCAGATTTGCCAAAGATGTTGCCCGTATTTACTCTGAATACGAAATGTAACGAGAATGATTGGGCGGCATGGACGCTTGAGAATGAGATCGTAGATTGGAGTCCGAAGGGCTTGGCTGATGGAAGTTATCAACCGACAGAATTTGATTTGGAGCGAGTGGCGCAAATCCCGCAAACATCCAAAGAGTGGGAATGCGGCGCGATATTTTTAGAGACTCCTGTGCCATCGAAGGCGGGGCCCGTTAAGCCAGTCCTTGCGATAGTTGCGCCAACCATTATGCAGGGGATCCACCTGAGCCGTATATCTCTGCGGATATGGACGAGTCACCTGGTAGCTGTTTATGGCAGGCATTTGTAGCTACGGCGATTGCACGTGGAGAGCGTCCGAAGCAATTGAATGTGATGACGGATATTGCAGAAAAGACCTTTCAGCCATTTGCAGATGAATATGGTATGAACTTGAAGCGAGTGGAGAAGCCACAGTTGATACATCAGTTCTTTAACATTGTTCGAGGCACACTTTGAGTTTATAAAAAGAGCGTAGCAGTTTAATTAACCGTTACGCTCTGTGTGCTTTTAGATTTTGCCAGCTTTCAGTTAGAATGTCATCTGCCAGCCAATGGTGATGACTGAATCGGTTTCCAGTTGGTAGCCGTTCAAGTCTTGCCATAGGGGTAGGCGGACGTCGATGGCGATACGTTGGCCCTTGAATACACCTTTGGGCGCGTAGAGGTTGATGCCAAAGATCGCATCAAGGCGTTCGCCACCATAGTTCTCTTCAAATGCAGTGGTCACTGAACGCCCATTGGGCCCCATCAAGCCGACATCTTTTTGATCGCCTTTGAGTTTACCTGTGTAGCCATAGCTGAGACCTGTGTTGAGGCCTAACCACTTGTTCAGGTTGTAGCCTGCCCATGTGGTAAGACCGAACTTATTACCGAGCTGGTAGTCATGATCGTTCTCACTTTCAAGGCGGATGACTGCGTTGGCCTGTGCGCCGTAAGACCAGTTGCCGAATTGTTGCACGTAGGTCAGAGATGGCAAGAGGTCGACTGTGCCCGAGCCGAGTTGCATCGGCGCGGGAAGTTGACGCTTGGCTGGGCCACCCATTCCAGGTGTGGTATCTTTCTCATCGATGGATCCAGTTGGTAGGCTGAGGCTGAGCCCGAAGTGCGCTTTGCGGTTTTCTTTGAGATAAAAGCGATAGAGACCGCCAATCTTAAGGTCGCCGATGCCACTTGTTTTTGTGGTGAAGGTGGTATCTCCGGCATGGATCATGTTGGCAGCCATCTGCGAAAAGATGCGGTGATCCATTTCTGTCTCAATGTAGTTTGCCATCAACATCAGTGTGAGTTTGTCGGTGGGTGCATACATGAGGCCAAGCATGTGCATATCCATGGTCATACTCTCCGGACTCACAGTGTAGCCGTTGGCGAAGACATCGCTAGTAGACACGCGGTCGGTGCCGTGGCGCATGCCGTCCATGTTCATTTGCATGTAGCGATAGGAGACCATCCAACCGTCTTTGGCGTGCGTATGGTCGCCCATGACCGATATGGGCGCATGCTCGTCGGGTCGGCCGACGTGTTCGGGATCTGTTGCGCAGCAACTGAAAGCGGGCGCGGCTTGAGCGGCTGTGGCCGCAGTGAGTGAGATAGATAAAAGTGTTTTTGTAAAAGTGTTCATTGTGTGTGTGAAAGGAGGATTGCAATCGGTAGGGCTCGTTGTCCTCAACGAGCCGTCCATGCAGCAGCGGTTCGATAGGGATATCGCACCCTACCAATAACCAAGCATTTTGGTTCCTAGACCCGCCTCGGTGGCGGTGTCGGCACGACCATCAGCGCATCCAAGGGGCGCTTGTTTTCACACAAAGTATAAGAGGTGTCCGTTTCGGGAGCCTGTATCTGAATCGCTTGGGCAAGACCTAACATGAGGGTGAGCTTGCTGGATTCGGAAAGCTTTAGTGGGCTTTTCTCCTGTGATTCATCAACTGCGGTGATGATTTTGCACATTTCGCAGGGGCGGTCGCCGCCGAAGGTCTCTTTGAAGGCTTGCTCGATACTGCTCTCTTGTGAGTAGCTGGCGAGCATCCACGTCCATGCGCCCAATTGCAGTAGTAGCTGAGGCCCAGTGAGGAGCCAGCAGCAGAGCAGTAAGAGCAGGGTTTTGCTGAGACGAGAAAGCACGGTCAAGTAAATGGATCAGCCTAGTGCTGAATTTCGTAGGTCAGTGTCTTGCCTGCGTGCTGGATGGTGACGTGGTTTTGACTGTCATCGCGTTGCGTGGCTTCTGTGCGGCCGACGATTTGGGCGGGGATGCCGAAGGCCTCACTCTTGGCGATGATGTCTGCGGCGGCTTCTGGCTCACAGTAGATATCCATGCGGTGGCCCATGTTGTAGACGCGGAACATTTCCTCGTCGCTGGTGCCACTGGCTTTTTGGATCGCTTTAAAGATCGGTGGGATCGGAAGAAAGTTGTCCTTAATATGGTGCACGCCTGTGCCGAAACGAATACATTTGGTTTGGCCGCCGCCGGAGCAGTGCACCATGCCGTAGATTTGGTCGCGGTTCTCCGTAAGGAGTTGTTTGATAATGGGCGCGTAGGTGCGTGTGGGACTAAGAAGTGCGTCGCCGACGGTCATGTTGGAGTCGGGCAGGGGATCGCTCATTTTATAGGGACCGCAGTAAAGGTATTGTTTGTCGGTGGTGAGATCGACGGTTTCAGGGTATTTTTCGAGGTAGTAGGGGCTGAGCAAATCGTGACGAGCGCTAGTAAGGCCGTTGCTGCCGATTCCTGAGTTTTCGAAGGTTTCGTAAGTCGCTTGACCTGATGAGGCGAGCCCGACGATGACAAGACCTGGTTTGATATTTGCATTATCAACCACGTCTTTGCGATCCATCACGACGACGGCACAGGAATCGACGGTGACTGTGCCCGTGAGGTCACCTACGTCGGCAGTTTCGCCACCGCCGCTATGCACGCCGACTCCGTAGTCGCGAAGCGTGGCGAGGAAGTCTTCAGTGCCAGAAATCAGTTGGCCAAGTGCTTCTGCGGGGATCGACCGCGCATTTCGGTTCACTGTGCTGGATATGAGAATGCCATTAATCGCGCCAACGCAGAGAAGGTCGTCGATATTCATCACGAGGCTATCTTGTGCGGTTTTGCGGAAGCCTGTTGGATCGCCGGTTTCTTTGTAATGAAGGTAGGCGAGTGTGCTCTTGGTGCCAGATCCGTCTGAGTGTATGATGTTACACTTGTCAGGGTTTCCTGTCAGTATGTCGGATCCGATTTTGCAGAATGCACCTGGGAAGACCCCGCGATCGAGCTTATCCACGACGGCGTGGACTTCGGATTTTGAAGAAGAAACGCCGCGTTGGGCGTAGCGATCAGTGGAATTGCTCATGAAATTGAAGAGTTGTAACCGTTAATGAACGTGAATGGACGTTAATTTATGACTAGGATGATGGGTGGTAGGTGACTTTGCGCCACTCTAATTTTGGATGTTTAAAATTTAAGATCAGTCCCGTCGCTTTTTTGTGATTTTCAAGTAGTTGATGATTTGGCCGATGTCATCGTTGTGAATGGCTTCGACCACCTTAGTGTCGACTACTATTAGGTCATCGACTTCAAGGTCGGGAATGTATTCGTCGACTTTTACATCTCTGTATATGATGGGATATCTGCTTTGCTGGCTGTAGCGTATTCCCTGGTGTTGAAGTTCTACGATCAGAGCCCGTTCATATGTTTTTTCTCTTAGGCCGTGCCCGATTACGTTGTGCACTGTCATTGCGGCACCAACTACTTTAAAAACTAAATCGTCTATTTGATTAACGTCCATTCACGTTCATTAACGGTTCAAATTATCGTTGTTTGCGGTGCTTTGAGTTTCGTGATGCGCTCCATGATTCGGCGGGAGGCTTCTAGGTAGCGCTCTGGGTGGTCTTTGCCCGGGTCGATCTCGGCGGTGGTCATCGGCTTACCGTAGGCGATGTGGATTTGGCCGCCAATTTTAGGGATTTTATCGTGGCGACTGAAGACTTCGTAGGTTCCAAAAAGTCGAGTCGGAATCACTGTGGCTTTGGATTTGCAGGCAATCATTCCTGCGCCGGCTTTGGGCTCCATGAGCTCACCAGTGTCCGAGCGGGTGCCTTCCGGGTAGATGGCAATCGCCCCCTTTTTTTTGAGTGCACGGAAAATTGCTTTCAGAGAGGCGACATCTGCATTTTCGCGGGCGACTGGAATCGCTTCGAGGCGATGGAGCGCTTTGCCTAGGGTTCCTTTGAAGAGAGAGTCACGTGCGAAGTAGTTGATATGGCGATGGACTTGGCAGCCGATTGCTGGAGGATCGAAAAAGCTGATATGGTTTGCCGCGAAGATGACGCTGCCGTCGAGCGGAACGTTTGAGATTCCCGAGGTGCTAAAATCGTAGAATGTGCTGAAAAACCAATCAGAAGTAATTCGGACGCCATTATAGAATGTCGGTATCTTTGGGTGCATCTTCGAATTAGGATGAAATGATGTCTGCGATCTTGTTGATCACCTCTTCTAGGGTGAGTGGCGCGGTGTCGATTTGAGTGGCTCCTTCAGGGCAAACTAATGGCGCGGTCTTGCGCGTGGTGTCCATTTGATCGCGTTTGAGTATGGAGTCGGTTTGTCCTTCGCTTGCACGACGGGCTGCTCGAGTGGTCTCATCCGCGTGGAGGAAGAAACGATGATCTGCGTCTGGAAATATAACGGACCCGATGTCGCGTCCTTCCATGATTAGACCAGAGAAGTTTTGTTTGCGAGCGAGCTTGGCGAGTGAACGCTGGTAGTCGAATAACTTATGTCGGACGGTCTCAATTGCTGCAAATTTAGAGACATGAGCATTCACTTTGGGCGAACGTAGTTCGGCATCTGCCGGCACTACACTGTTGATGCCTAGACGGGCGCTGCGGCCGTCGATCTGGGTGCTGAGCGATAGTGCTTCGAGATATTTGAGTATGTTGCTGTTGTTGTCGGCGCTGGCCCCAGCTTGAATCAGTGCGTAGGTTAGGCTGCGATAGTGTGCACCGGTATCGACGTGCATGAGGTTTAGCTTTTCGGAAAGGCCTCTGGATGTTGAGGATTTTCCCGTGGCTGCACCGCCGTCGATGGCAATGATTTTGAATGCGGAAAGTTCAGGCATATATTTTGAATCGAACTAGGCTCTGCGTAGGCTGTCGAGCACTTCAAAGAAATTTGGGAAGGTTTTTCCACAGCAGGCGGGGTCATTAATCGCGAGCCATGGTTCTCCATCTTCGAGTAAGTCAAAGCTCCCTAGGATCGCAAAGCTCATTGCGAAACGGTGGTCTTCGTAGGTGTCGATGGCGAGAATTTCACCTTGGTTGCGAGCTTTTAGGGCGCGTGCACGTAATTCATTTGGTTTGATGGCTATAGTCAGGGCATCGTCTTCTTCTTTTACGAGTAGCCCTAGCTTGGAGAGTTCGGTGGCCATGCCTGCAATACGGTCTGTTTCTTGGTGCCGTGTGTGGCCGATCCCGTAGATACGAACCGAGCCTCCGAGTAGAGGAGCGATCGCTGCGTAGGTGAGAAAGGTGTCGGAAATGGTATTGAAGTCGATTTCACGGTGCCCCCGCTGAATATCGCTCGGGTCGGCACAGGCAACTGTCCATGTGTTGTTGTCTACATCGACACGCAGGCCGTGGTGACTGAGCACATCGACAAAGTGCGCATCTCCTTGTAGTGGATTGGCGCCCACTTTGGGGATTTGTAAGTTACCACCTTGTATGGTCGTCAGCGCCAGAAAGTAGCTGGCAGCGGAAAGATCCGGTTCGATGGCATAGGTGCCTGGGCTCTTGTATTTTGTGGCGGCAAGGGTGTAGTTGCCGTTCTCGTCTGCCTCAATGAATGGAGCGCCGAAGGCTTCGCGGAGCCTATGAGTGAGTGTGACATAAAAAGGGCGCACTCCGGGAGAGCTCAGTGTGACGGCGTCTTTTCCAGCAGGAGCCGCGAGTAAGAGGGCGGAAAGGATTTGGCTGCTGCTACTTGCATCGACATGTGCTTTACCGCCATTGTAGCCTTTGGCTTTTAAAGTGAATGGGAAATGGCCAGTTTCACCGTGAAATTCGAATTCTGCGGCATTGAGCTCTGTCAATGCGTCGAGTAGGCCAGACATCGGGCGTTCACGCATAGCGGGATCGCCGTCGAGCGTGTAGGTGCCGCCAGCATTGAGTGCGAGAAAAGCCGTAAGGAAGCGAGCTGCCGTGCCCGCATTGCCGACGTGGATTTCGGCTTCATTGGATGGAATGTGCCCGCCTTCACCAGTTACAGATATCGTTTGTGCATCTTCGTCAGCATGGCACAGGAAGCCTAGAGTCTTCAATGCGCTGAGCATTATGTGAGTGTCGCGACTGAAGAGCGCTCCTTCGAGCCGTGTCTCGCCTTCCGCGAGTGCGGCTAGGATGAGCGCGCGATTGGTGATGCTTTTCGAGCCTGGTAGCTCGACATTTGTATCGAGCGGAAGCGTGAAAGGTGAAATTGGGAGCGGATCGTTCATTTTTATAGAAAAGCTGAAAAGCTAAAAAGCTGACAGGCAGAAAGGAGGCTACGAGAGTCGGTCGCGGTAGTGTTTACCTCGCTCGAGGATCGCTGTTAGCTTGTGCGTCTCTTTATTGAGAAGGGCGGTCTTGAGCAGGTGGAGTTCATCTTCAAAGGTATCAATCGCACGTATGACTTCATCGCGATTTTGTTCGAGGATCTGTTTCCACAAGCTGGGGTCGCCTGAGGCGACTCGGGTGCAGTCCTTTAGGCCAGCACCGGAAAAATGCCCCCAGTTGGCGTCTTTTGATGCGAGCAGGCTGCATAGAGTGGATGCGAGCAAATGTGGTAAATGACTAATGTGGGCGACGATTTCGTCGTGTTGTTCTGGGGAGACTGTGGCGATCTGCATGTCGAGCGCTTCCCAGAAGGCAATTAGTTGAGCGAGTGGTTTTGTGGGGCTATCAGCGAGTGGTGTCACGAGGCAGGTCGCCTTTTGAAAGAGGGTAACACTTGCATATTCTAGCCCGTTGCGCTCAGAGCCTGCCATCGGATGAGAACCAATGAATGTCGCGCGCTCAGGCACGACAGTGACCGCCTGCCTGCAGATTAGGCTCTTGGTGCTGCCAACATCTGTGACGAGTGCGCCTTCTTTTAAGGACTTACTGATTTGTTGGATGAGTGGAGTGATGGTTTCGACTGGGGTGCAAATGACGATTAGATCACTGCCTTGGCAGGCTTCGCTGGCGGTTTCAAAGACGGCGTCGCACCAGTCTTTATTGACGCACTTCGCACGTGTTTCTGGTCTGCGCGACCAAGAGTGCACAGTCCTTGTCAGCCCTCGCTCCTTAACGGCCATTGCGAGGGATGCACCGAGAAGTCCCGGTCCGAGGATCGTAATCTGCTCAAACATACAAGTTACTTGAAACTTTCTTTAGTGTTTGAAGTCGAGTGATAAAACCATGGTGTTGCCTTTTGCCTTGCCGCTTCGTCGAAGCGCACTCATTTAGGCAGATTGCATATTTAGTGCCAGTCCGAATTACCATATGGCTAAATTAAACAAGTCCCCTGAACGTCATCTCTCCCATGAGCCTACAGCATTCAAACGCTTTATGCTGGTTTTGCTGGTCCTCTTTATTGCTGTCGCGGTATTGGTTGGCTTCTGGTTTTTAAGTAAACTGGGTCCGCAGAACGTCGATTATCGCGAGGTTCGGGCAGGCCTCGAGGTGTCGGACGATATTCTCGCATTGAAGGCCAAAAGTATCGAACTGGAAGCTCAATTTGCAGAGGTCTTAGCTATTCGCGAAGCAGAATCCCAGGATATTGCGATATTAAAGCAAGCTCTGGACTTGCAGGAACAGTATTTAGACCAATACCCAGGCGTCGATTCGGATGCTCAGAACCGTCGCACGAATTTACGTCAACGCTATCAAGACCTCGCAGCAAGTAGCCTGCGCGAGGAGAGTCTTATTTTGGAGCAGGATGCCGAAGCGCTCGCCGCGGAGGAAGATTACGAGGCTGCCCGGGCTAAATATCAAGAAGCGTTGGTAAAGCAGAAACGTATTAATGAGGAATTCTCGATTAGTTCAGCATACAACATTGGCCGTGCGACACGTCTGGAGCGTCAGGCGCGCTATTTGACTGCTCAGCCATTGTATGAGCGTAGTCTCGATTTAGAAAAGCAGTCGGAGGAATATATCCAGGCTCAGAATTGGGAGAAAGCTGAGGAGCGCCTACAGTTGGCAATTGCTATTCAGGATCAGTTAAATCGAGAGTATCGAGGCGCCAATCAAGCCAGTGTTTCACGCTTTGAAGAGTTGCGCGTCAAGTTGGTCGGTATTCGCTCAGGGCAAAGCTATCTTGAGGTAGAAGCCGTTTCCGACCTCGCAGATGCGAGTCGCGCAAAGGGGGATAACCTTGAGGCAGCGAGTTTGTATCTGGAAGCTGCTCGATTGCAGCGCCAATTGAATGAGCAATACGTGGATAGTCCATATGCGTCTTCAGAGCAGGTTTCTGAATTTCAGCGTAAAGCGCAGACCGCAGAGAGCTTTGAGTTGGGCCGCGATATTGAGCGTAACCACGATCGTTTGAAAGAATTGTTGGCCGAGCGTCGCACTTACGACGCAGCTGAAGTGATTGCCGAGTTGCGCCGTCATATCAAGCAGATGGAGGAATCATATCCACGCAGTTCGTTAAATGATGAAGAGCTTCAGGTGAAGGTGCGCTACCTGAACCTTGTCCAAAACGATCTCGAATTTATTCAAGACCGAGTGTATGATACGCTGTTGCCGATTCCCGAGGAAGCCGACTGGTTAATGCTGCGGACAGAGGTGCCGCAGGCATTGTATTCACTGATAATGGGCACGAATCCGAGCCGCAATCAAGGCGATGTCTTGCCTGTTGACTCTGTAAGTTGGACCGAGGCGAAAAGTTTTTGTGAGCGACTTTCGTGGATCTTGGGTAAGACGGTTCGCCTACCCACGGAAAATGAGTTTCGACAGGCTTTAGGGCGCTTACGGTATGTGGTATTAGAGGATCATGTATGGTGTGCGGCTTCCAGTGGAGGTGTCGCCAAGGGGGTCGGTGAAAAAGCGCCCTTCGCGAGTGGATACTATGATTTGTTGGGAAATGTTAGTGAGTGGCTTGAATCGGTAGATCGCTTTGAAGATGAAGATGCCCTTCATATTGGTGGTCATGCGCAAGATCGATTGGAGACCATTTTTACGGTGCCCAGACGTGAAGCATCTCGTGGGGAGCGTAATCGTATGACGGGTTTTCGCTTCGTTGTGAACGTAGGCTTATAAATATCGACTAATTTTGATAAGTTCTATTGCCAGCTAAGGTGTTTTCCTAAGTTTTGAAAATGTGAGTCCATCCGTTCGAGATAACAACAAGCCATCTTCTTCGAAGCAGGCAAGGCGTGTTCAGAGTATTATTTACATCATTATGGCGGTCTTTATGTTGCTACCGTTTCTGGTCGCGTGGATGGCGGGGGCCCTTAACTTTAATTAGCCATTTATCCTGATGAAAAAAACACTGCTGATATTTCGTCTATTCTTCCTAGTTGTTAGTTTCTGTGGATGCGCGTTGATGGCTTACGTCGTTGCGGACTGGAGCCTCTTTTTGGTTTTTAGTGTAGGCATGAGCATTGCGGCGCTAGTCATCCTTACCGATATGCTTTTGGAAGGGTTTTCGCTGCGCGGGCTGTCTGCCGTGACCTTTGGTTTGGCGATTGGTGCCTTAATTGCATTTCTCATTTCTAATTCTCCTTTGTTTGAACCACTAGAGGATGTGCCTGAACTTGCGCAGATGCTTTTTCTAGTTCGATTAACCTTATATGTCGTGACGATGTATTTGGCGACAGTCATCGCTCTGCGAGGCAAGGATGAGTTTAACTTGGTGATTCCCTACGTCAGTTTTAGCCCTCAAAATGTTGAAAGTCGCCTAGCGGTTATGGATACGAGTGCGCTTATCGACGGGCGTATTGTCGAGATTTGCCAAAGTGGTTGGTTTGTTTACCAGATTGTCGTTCCGCGATTTGTTTTAGATGAACTTCAAGCTATTGCGGATTCCAGTGATGCGTCGCGTAAAGAAAAAGGTCGCAAGGGTTTGGATGTGTTGAATCGCTTGCGTAAAATTGAGAGTATTGACTTACGCATCCATGAAAGCGATGTCCCGGATCGAGATGCTGTTGATTCTAAACTGATCTACTTCTGTGATTCGATGAAGGCGAAATTGCTGACGATGGACTTTAATTTAGCGAAGTTGGCCGAATTCCACGGAGTGGGGTGGTTGAATTTGACGAGTCTGGTGAAGGCATTGAATCAAGAGATTTCCGCCGGTGCACGAGTTACGACTCAACTTGTGCGGGCGGGCAAGGACTCGGATCAAGCGATCGGCTACCTGCCCGATGGTTCGATGTTAGTGGTGAATAAGGGGCGAGACTACATTGGACAAGAGATCTGCGTAGAAGTCGACTCGGTGGTGCCGTCCGCAGGTGGCAAGATGGTTTTTGCGACTTACACTCCCGATGAATAAATGGAGTGATTATATGTTCACCATTTAGGTTTCTCAAAAAAAAGAATCTTGGATTTTCTGTAATAGATGCTAACAGGACTGCTGGGTTATTGGGTTTCAGCCTGATACCTTCATATATCATACATAATAATATCTCAGTTACATAATAATATCTCAGTCATGAGTATCCATAAGCAACAAGGTTTCACACTTGTTGAAATCATGATCGTAGTCGTCATTATTGGGCTACTCGCTGCGATGGCGGTTCCCGCCTTCCAGAAAATTCGCGGTGTGTCGCAAGGCAAAGCCGTCGTTAATAACCTCCGTCAACTCGCTACCGGAGGGGATCAATACTTCCTTGAAAATGGTCAATCGACGATTTCTTCAAGTATATTGGTTGGCTCTGGGTCTACTTTTTATGTTAAAAAGTTTACATCCGTTGCAGACGAGACTTACCCCGCAACTATCACCACTACAAAGAACTCTCTAGCGATTACTGCTAAGGGAGGTCTGCGTAAAACCCTCTCGATACAGTTTTAACTGTGCGCCGAGGAAGTATGGAAACATACAGGCGAAGAAGTTAAAAAATGTTAAAATCAGAAAACTGAAGAGAATTAACTTGGATATTTGTCAAAATTCAACAGATTCATCTACGAATATCGGAGAGATCTCTTCGAAAATAACACTACAAAAAGGAATATCATTATGCAAAAAAAATCAAAAAAAGGCTTCACCCTAGTTGAAATCATGATCGTTGTTGTTATCATCGGTCTACTTGCTGCAATGGCGATCCCAGCGTTCCAGAAGGTTCGTGTTACATCTCAGAACAAGACTGTGATCAACAACTTGCGCCAATTGGCATCTGCTGCTGACCAATACTTCCTCGAAGAAGGTAAGTCTACAGTTGCATCTGTGCTTCTAGTGGGTTCTGGTTCAACCTTCTATGTTAAGAAGTTCAAGTCTGTCGCTAGCGAATCTTACCCTAGAACAATCACAAACTCACAGACATCTATCGCACTTATTGATAAGGGTAGCATGGTCAAGACATTGTCCATCCAGTTCTAAGTCGTTTGCGCTTCTAATTTTTCGAAAGCTGCCTACTGATGTAGGCAGCTTTTTTTATGTCTACACGTCACCTCATGTTTTTGTTGTTATGCTTAGCATCTGTATGCTCGGTGTGGCTGGCCTTCTTCGCCTTTGAGAGTCCACAGGCAATCTATCTAGTCAAAAAGTTCGGTTATTGGCTGATGTTGGCCAACGCGAGTGCGGTTGTCCTTCTTGCTTTTCGGTGTTACTTCAGGGGCCTTTTCACTGCCGTCGGAGCGTTGAGGCGACGTCGGTTCCCAGTGCTGTTTGTGCTTGTCTGTGCGGGCATTTTACAAGTGTTACAGCCGCATGGCTTTAAGATTGTAATGGATGAGCCGGTGCTCGCTTCCACGGCCTTGCGAATGCACGAGTATAAAGAGGTGATGGTCACCGTTCGTGCACACGAGATCAATGGTGTCTTTCGGCAATTGGATGGTTATGTCGATAAGCGCCCTTTCTTTTATCCTTTCCTAGTCAGTTTAGTTCACGACGTGGTCGGGTTTCATGCGGATAACCCCATTTTCCTGAACGGCTTACTGTCGCTTCTCTTTTTAGCCCTGCTATTCTATACTGGAGAGCAGTGCTGCCCGAAGTATGGAGGGTATTTGTCGGTAGCACTTTTCATGACGATGCCATTACTGGCAATGAGTGCAACTGGTGGGGGCTTCGGCATCTTAAATTTGCTGATGATTCTTTTGCTTGCTCAGTTGGCAATGAACTACCTGAGAGTGGGTAGTATCGATTCGATGAATTTGCTTATTTTTACGGGCTTACTGCTCGCCCAAACTCGCTACGAGTCAGCTGTATTTGTGCTGCCGATTGCCTGTGTCGTATTGTATGGCTGGATTCGATCGAAGCAAATACAGCTTTCTAAGCTGACCTTATGTGCCCCATTCTTGATGATTCCATACGGTCTTCAGCGTGTGATATTTGACGGTAGTTCATTGGCATATGAGTTGAGGGAGGGGGCCACTCAGGCTTTTTCGCTTTCATACATTCCGGAGAATTTAATACACGCTGCTGAGTTCTTTTTTAATTGGAAGACTGTAGAGTATTCAAACAGTGCATTGCTTAGTGGAGGCTTTATCGTCGCGAGCATACTTCTCTTGTTTTGTGTTCTTCGCAAGCAGGTCGAAATTGATATTAAGCAACCAGAGAGCTTTGTATTGTTTGGTTTTTCCGCCGTAATCATTTTTAATTTCTTTTTGTTGATGGCCTATCACTGGGGGCAATTGAATGATATCATGGCGACTCGAATTGCGCTGCCGTTCATGCTGCTTCAGACCTTGGTCTGTGCCCTTGCTGTGCGTGCGCTGGCGTTACGGAGCGCTGTGAAAAATGTGATTTTGGGCATCGTAGCGGTTTTCTTTGTTGGTTTTACCCTCCCCTCAGTTGCGAAGAACGATTATCTTCAGTGGGTGCCTGGTAGCCACGAAGCTGCTTGGGTGCAAAAAAAATCCCAAGCGTATAAGGATAAGAATGTGTTATTTATCTCCAACACACATCTCATGTCGATTGCCGAGCGCGTGCCGACAATTGCTCAATTTTGGGCGAAGCGAAATAAGGCGAAGCTTAAATTTCATCTAGATTTACACACATACGAAGCGATTTACATCATACACATAATGGTTGCAGATCCTAATAGTGATACGGCCATGATTCCGGCAACTCCTGTTTATCGAGATTATGAACTAGAGTTAATTGATGAAAGTAAACTAGGTGAAAAACGCTATATTCGGATGAGCCGAATTATAGATGTGCGACTTTCAAAGGAAGAGCTTGAAACCTTAGAATCTTTCAGAAATGTGCCCGAGACGGATCTGGAACGCTTAGCATTTATCGCGAAGACACTGCCATGAGCTATCATCAAATGAAACAGTATCTGGTGTCCGTTTTGTTGCCGACACTATCACGCACGCGACTGCTATGTAGTGTCGTCGGAGTGCTGGTGCTACTGGCGACTTATGTCTGCGTGCCTATTGAAGCGGCGGAGTCATTGGTTCGCTATACAGGGTATTGGTTCACTTTTTCTGCGGCAGTTTGCTTTGCTTATTACTGTGTCTGCCAGCGTGCCATTTTGCTGGATAAGCTGAAGGGCCTTGGTAAAAAGACGCTATGCTATCTACTCGGCGGATGGTGTATTGCAGGGCTATTGTTATTTGCTCATGCCAATTTTGGGCCGAAAGTAATGATGGACGATGCGGTATTGGAGTCCACAGCAAGAAGCCTTCACGAGAATCGAGAGGTCTATGTCTCGACGTATGGGCGCGCTATTGAGAATGCCTTTGTCTCATTTGATGGCTATGTCGACAAGCGCCCTTGGTTGTATCCATTCGTCGTATCCATTGTGCATGATATTACAGGCTATCGTGTTGCGAATGCATATGCGGCCAACGCGATCGCTGGAGTCTTGTTCCTGGGCCTACTACTTGCTATCGGATTTCAGATTGCTCGATTGAGAGGTGCCTTGCTATTGATACTCCTATGGTTGTCGATTCCGTTGTTTGCTCAAAACGCGACAGGTAGTGGTCTGGATATGGTCAACCTGCTTATGCTTTCCGTGGTTTGTGCAGCCGCATTCATGTATCTGAAGCAGCCTTCCTATGAGTCCGAGGGCTTGTTAAGTCTGGCGGGTGTGTTGTTAGCGTATAGCCGCTACGAGTCGGTTTTATTTTGCGTATGCGTATTCGCTATCATTGTTGTTGGGTGGTTGCGTTGCGGCCGGATTTGGCTTTCAGCGGGATCCATATTGGCGGCTCCTCTATTGATCGGCTTGGCGATGCAGCAAAAGTTTTTCTCAGCGAGCGATACTCTGTGGGAGTTACACTCGGGGACTGTGTCGCCCTTCGGGTTGGAGCATTTGGGTGATAACCTAATTAGAGCATTGAACTTCTTTTTTCATACGAGTGATCAAATGGGAAATTCGTTATTAGTTGCGATTTTGGGCTTTGCGTCAGTTTTTTTACTACTGTTTCGCTTGCTGAAGCATTCTGGGAATATGGCAGCCGCGTCGCCTACACAATTGGTTGTCGGGCTGATGAGCGTTTTCTTATTTGCGCACTTAGCGATCATTCTTTGCTACCATGATGGCACTTTGGACCGCTTGTTTGCATCGCGTTTTGCGTTGCCGTTTTATTTGTTGCTCACCATTCAAATCGTCCTGTGTTTAGAGCAGGTTTCGCTTTCGAAATATCAGTGGCATACTGCTTTTGTGCTGGTGGCGCTATTTGTCATCGGTGTAAGTATGCCGAATCATGCAAAGGCAGTATTCACTCATCGAAACTTTGTAGTGCGAGAGTTGAATTGGATCGAACGCGTTTATCGAGATGAGGCGGCGCCACGAGCTCTTTTGGTTGATAGTTATGGGGTCTATTGGTCGCTTCGAGATGTGTCTGCGTTGTCGCAGTCAATGACTTTACTGAGCGCTGGGCGGCTCGCTCAGGAAGTTCGTAATGGAAAATTCCCTGAAGTCTTTGTCGTGGACCGTCGCCAATTGAGAATGGATGACGGGCACCTCGTTAAGGAACCATCAGAATTTGAGTCTGAGTTTTTTGAGTTAGAGCTACTAGAGCAGTCGAGCTTCAAGCCATTTGAAATGACTGAAATCTACCGTGTTACGAATTTGAAGCCAGACTTTGCTGGGGATCTATAATCACTAAGCTTAGTTCGAAGTTGGGCGTATATTGGGGACTAAAGAGAGGATGTCTTGCTTCAATATTACTGTCGCGAGCATGATATTTGTAGTGATCATTACCCACGAGGCGCTGTGCTCTACAATTGAAAAAATTTGATAGGTCTTTAAGTGGATGATCCAGTTGAGTTCTATGGTGTTAAATACTGACCAAAAGTAGATATATTCGGGCCAAGCGGTTAGCAGTATTGAGATGCAATAGAGCGCTGCAGTTGATTTGACGAATCGATGAGGCGACTGTAGCAGCTGAAGCATCAATGGTATGGTTGGAATGACAAAAACCAATCTGTAATCCCAATTACCACTGAGGAAGAAGCAGAAAGTGAGCACCGAGCTGCCTAGTAAAAAGTATAATTCGTGCTCCTGCTTGCTTTCTTCTTTTTGAATGCGTGGGTGTAGTAGAGTCGTCAATGCGCAGATTCCAACAACTAGGATACCAAATATGAACAGAGGTGTGTGGTAAGAGCTCTCCAGGTCGATTGCCTGAAAGAGTAGAGTTTTTCCAAATGCACAGTTGTTGGGGGGATCAGGGAAGCGCCCTGAGACGTTACTTAATTCGTCTTGAATGAGCCATAAGAGACCTGAAACAAATACAGCTGACACAGCTGTATAGATAGCCAGTTCCTTTATGCTTTTTAGACGGTGCACAAAGAGGGAGTAGATGACTGCCGGATAGTATTTCATCGGAGTCAGTAAGCTGATAACTAGCCACCCGAGAGGTTTTCCCCAGGCAGATTTACTTGCGAATAGTAGTGGGACAAAGCAAATAAATGTGTAGATAATAATATCGTCGTTCGCCCTTTCTATAAGTGTCAGTGCAGGGGGGGACAGCAGGATCGAAAGTATAATGATCAGCTCGATAAAGGAGCGTGGGCGCAGTAGCCAAAAATTCCAAAGTAGATAGGTTGCGCAGAACAGAACGCCCATCGGAATGGTATGGCTTTTGTCTAGCCCTAAGAACGAGAGGATGGTTACCGTATAGAGTGGCTTATTGTTGAGTGCGTGCGGGTTACCGTAGGGGTTGACTTCATTGTTGACGTCGATGCCGTTGGTGATGCCTTCTGCGACTCCGAGTCGCGCCATCATATCGGCAAAAGGATAGCCCAATTGTAAGTTATGGAGTGGTCCGATTACGTAAAACCAGTGCTCGTGTGAGGAATAGATCAGCGCGATGGTCGCAAGAGTGATGGTGATGAGCGCAATGCGTAGACCATTAAGCTTTTTTTGTGTGGGGGGATGCATATGGTAGGGGCCTTTGATAGTAATCTTTGAGCTAGAGTTCTGATTGCTATTCTAGCTAATGTGAAGAGTCTTTTTATTTATGTATGAACATCCCGTATATGGTGCTGTAATCCCTGAGAAGTCTTGGGTGCCTGCGCCGAGATATTTGCTGCGTCGCGACCGGATTCTACGCTGGCTGGCCACTCAGCCTAAGGGGAGCGTTTTGGAGGTCGGACCTGGAAGCGGCGCTTTATTGAAAGATTTCTCGAATTTAGGTTGGGACTGTGTCGGCTTGGATGTTTCAGCAGCAGCATTAGATCTAACTCGGTATGTGACTGAAGAATGTGAAAATGTTGAGTTGTATGCTTCCGCGGAGAAACTGGGAGATCGGAAATTTAACCTCGTTGTTGCTTGTGAGGTGCTTGAACACATTGAACAAGATCAGGAGATGTTTGATGAATGGGCTGCATTCTTAAAACCCGGAGGGCACTTGTTAATCTCAGTGCCCGCTCATATGAAGCGGTGGGATGCCACAGATGTGTGGGCTGGGCATTTTCGTCGTTATGAATACGAAGACCTCGTTCATTTAACCCGAAAGAGTGATATGCGGGTCAATCAGATTGAATGCTACGGGTTTCCACTCGCCCTATTTACATCGACCTTTCGCTCCAATTATTTGTCGAAGAAAGATCGAGCGGAGAAAAATAACCCAGGAGGCAAGCAAGAGAAGACTGAGCAGAGTGGGGTGAATCGCGGCTTTGAAATGCGCTATTTTGGAATACAAAAATCTTGGTTGGGTGTCTGTGCTTTACGTTTTGGAATGTGGTTACAGCACTTATTTGTAAGCCGCCCTTATGGGAATGGTTATCTTTTGTGGGCGCGAAAAGATGAAAATTGCGATTAAATGGGTCGGCGCTGCAGTGGCCTGTCTGGCGCTATTGTATTTTGGACTGAAATTTAAGGATCAGTTACGAGATGCTCTGCCGCTTCTCTTGGAGTCAGATAGTTTAATTTGGTGTATCTTCGGTGCATGTGCCGTGAGTGCTCAAACGGCATGCGCTGGGCTCGCATGGCAACGAATCCTTTTGATTTTAGGTGTTTCCATTCGTTCAGTAGATGCGATTCGTATTTTGTTTATTGCTCAGTTTGCACGCTATATTCCAGGGAACATTGGCCACCATATTGGCAAGTTGGCGATGATTAGGTCGGAAGGTGTGAGCCTCAAACTGGGTGCGCTTTCCTTACTTGTCGAAACCGTGTTGGTCTTGATGCTGGGGATGTTTCTGTCGTTGGTATTTATGCCGAGCGACTTCTACGCTTACGTGACTCAGGGTAATTGGGTTGTGCCAGCTATGGTGCTTGCTTGTTTGGTCCTTGCCGTGGGTGTCTATCTATTGAAGCGAGGTGCGAAAGCTCAGATCATATTCGATGCTCGTGAGGCTATTCTGAAAAATTGGAAAGGGCAGCTGGTTCGCATCTCAGAAATTGTTACGTATTATCTAATCAATTTTTTGTTTTTAGGATGGTTGGCATGGCTGTTGGCGACTCAAGTATTTGATGTGCATTCGCTCTCGATGCTTCAGCTCACATCAATTATGGCATTTTCGTGGACGGTCGGTTTTGTGGCTCCTGGGGCACCTGCCGGTATCGGGGTGCGTGAGGTCATCGCACTGTCATTGTTGTCGACGACTTTTGATACGGGTGTAGCCGCTCGTTTGGTAATGCTACACCGGCTGGTGCTTACATTTGGAGACTTGATCACTTTCTTGCTTGGTTTGTTGATGAGCGTAGTTTCTGGTAAGCAATTGGGGGTGAATAAAGAAGAGAGCTTATGAAGCCTAAGATTCTATTTGTTGCATCTAAGCAGCCGAATTATTCGCGCATTAAACTGCTCAAAGCCTCACTGGAGCAGGAGTTTGATGTGACTTGTTTGTTTTCAGAATGTAGCTCATACCCAATGCGTTTATTAGACGTCTGTTGGCGTTTCATTTGGATGAATAAAAAAGACTATGACTTAGTCGTTGTTGGTTTTTTTGCACAGTTGCTATTTCCGTTTATTCGATTCTTTTGGCGGGGTAAAATAATCTCCGATTGTTTTATTTCTCTATATGATTCACTGATTTTTGACCGTTCTAAATTCAAAGAGGGAGGCATGGTCGCAGGCTTTGCGCGTTGGATGGATGCCTATATGTTATGTCATTCGGATTTAACACTGACGGATACGCAGTCACATGCGGATTATCTAGTAGAGGAGTTTTCGATCGATCCACGTCAAGTTATCGCGGTTGCAGTGAGTGCCGATGAGCGAGTGTTTCCGTATTCTCCGGCGCATGTTGAGGACTATTGTGAAGGGGATGTATTCAATGTGGTGTTTTATGGTGCCTATATTCCTTTGCAGGGAACGGATGTGATTGTGCGCGCGGCCAAGTTGCTGGAGGGGCATCCAGTCGAATTGCACATGGTTGGAGATGGGCAGACCTATGAGGCGACCTATCAAATTTCGAAAGAACTGAATGTGCGAAATGTGACCTTTCACGGGTTACAGAGTCTAGAACGTTTAGCTGAAATGTCCTGTGGAAGCCATCTCTTGCTGGGCATTTTTGGCACGACTGAAAAGGCAAAGCGTGTGATTCCGAATAAAGTCTTTGAAGCGGTGTCCCTTGGGCGGCCAGTGATCACTGGAGATTCAAAGACGGTTCGCGGGTATTTTGCAGACGGAGAAACCATCTTGTTAGTGCCATTTGGAGATCCATGTAGCTTAGCGGATAAAATTTTATGGGCGATGAAGCATTATGCCGATGCGGTGCGTATTGGCATAGCTGGCCATGAAGTTTTTGCGCAGCAGTTATCACCTTCACATGTGTGCGATTGCCTCAACGCTGCGGTGCAATCTTTATTCGAGGATTGAGCTTATTTGGAGGCCCAATTGTCTAGTGCCCGTTCGATGGCTTCTTGAATTGGTGTGAGTGTAATTCCCGCTCGTTGAAGCTTTGCTGAGCTTAGGGTGCAATTGCTGCGTGGTGTGATCGCCGCTTTTTGCATGAACTCGCTCTCGTCTTTGAAGAATTTGAATGCTTTATCGCTTAGACCACTTGCTAGAATGAGCTTAGTGACTTCTTTCGTCGTAACAGCCCCTGGGTTTGTGACGTTATATATGCCAAACGGTATTTTATTAAGCCAGCAGTCGAGGCTGGCAGCAGCGAATTCATCGAGTTGTGAGATGCTGTTTGTGGCTTGTAGCAAATTCTCGTAGCTCATGAGCTTCTTGAGATAATTTCTTGGGTGATCGCAATGATTGAAGGGGATGCGCACACGCCAGATATAGATGTTATTAAATGGAGCCAGCACTTCTTCGCCGAGTGCCTTGGTGCCTGAGTAAAATGAGCAATTGTTCTGGCGAAAGGTAAAGTTTGGCGTGTCTTCTTCGGTGAAGCCACTGCCGTCAGGTCTAGATCCAGTAAATATGCAACCTGATGAAACGTGCCCCCAAGGGGTGTCGGTTGCCTCGCAGGCTTCCGCTACCTTGCCTGGTAAAACGGCGTTGCCGAAGAGGCAATTTGCTTTGTCGCTTTCACAAGCATCTACATTCGGTTTGCCTGTGTAACCGGCTGCGTTGATTAAAAAGTCTGGTTTGTCTATTTGTAGAGCCTGCTTGAGCACATCGACTTGTGTGTAATCAATTTCGGCGCGGCTGAGACTTTTATATTCGATCTGCCGCTGCTGTAAAAGTTTTTGGTATGCTTGGCCTATGTAACCGGAACCGCCTAGGAGATAAATCATTGCTATTTAAGTGAATTACAGTTGGGGGTTTTCGATTGTATGTGGCTTTGCTCGTTGGTGTTGCGTATGGATCGATTGATCATTTCGGCAATGAGTCCGATGGAGATGAGTTGAACTCCTAGTAGTAGCAGTAGTATGCCGAGAAAGAAGAGCGGCCTGTTTCCAATCGGGTGACCGAGGAAAATTTTAGCGAATGATAACCATGTCAGCACGGCGAAGCCTGTGGCTCCTGCGGCGATTCCAAAGCCACCAAATATATGCGCAGGTCGGCGCAAATAGCGTGTGGTGAAAGTTACCGTGAGCAGGTCTAGAAAGCCTTTCAGGAAACGTTTGCCGCCATATTTCGAAACGCCATGTTCGCGTGGGTGGTGTTTTACGGAGAGTTCCCCAATCCGATATCCTTCAGCGTGTGCAAGTATCGGCACGAAGCGGTGGAGCTCGCCGAAGAGTTGAATGTCTTGTGTGACGTTTTTGCGATAGGCCTTAAAGCCGCAATTGAAGTCGTTTAGATGGACACCACTCAGCGCTCGTGCGAGTGCATTAAAAACTTTAGAGGGTAGGGTTTTTGAAATCGGGTCGTGGCGGACTTGTTTCCAGCCAGAGACCAAGTCGTAGCCTTCGTCTAGCTTGCGAATGAATGCTGGAATTTCACTCGGGTCATCTTGCAAGTCGGCGTCCATTGTGAAAATGATGTCACCGTCGACATTTGAGAAGCCTGCCTGTAGCGCATCTGCTTTACCAAAATTGCGCCTGAAGCGTAAGCCCATGGTATGACTGTCTTCCTCGGCCAATGACTCGATGATTTTCCATGAGCCATCTGTGCTACCATCATCTACAAAGCAGATATCATAGGACTGAATATTCACACTTGATACAGTCTCTGTAATTCGAGTGTGAAGAGTCCGAATAGTAGCTTCCTCGTTAAATACGGGGATGACGACGCTTATTGAAGGGTGATGCGATTCGGGCATGAGTATTTTAGCGAGAATACATAAAAGTTATGTTTGTGGTATTAAGGGGAGTGCCTGTTTCAAGTATAGCTTCGCTGCATCTGGGTCGTCTTGGGGCAATTCGCCTATAGGTGGTAGGTTTTGTTGAAGTGTTGCGTTGTCTGGACCTGCTTTGTGTAAAGCAGTTATTTGACTGATACGATAAAACGAATTCCTTGAAAAGGCTTTTTGCGCGAAATGCGTCAGAGCAAAGCGCTTCGACAAGCGATTTGCACCCAGAGGAGGCATGGTTTCATACGCGTCACCGAAATCGACAAGGCTCTCAACGACGTAGATCTGGTCATAGAAGTTGATATCCAGTAGGTGCAGGACTCGTTCAGGCATATTATTGGCTACCGTTATCGGAATCGCAGGGAAGTCGTAGAGTTGTATGCCGATGGCTCCGTCGCTTATAATTAGACTTTTGTTTGTGGGGACATTTTGGGTGATCCAGTTAAGTGCCCAATGATTGCCTGATGTGATCAATAAGCGTGTTTCATTATTGATACGTATGCTTGTTGAACTGCTTACAGTAACTGTGAATACAATACATGCGATCGATGGCCAAATCGGGAGCTTTCGAATCTTGAAGCAGTGGCATAGGGCCAGTGCCGGCGCTATCGCGAAGAATAGCTGCAGGGGTAATGAGAAGCGGGCAGTCATGGGGTCTGTCCATGCCCCCCAATAACAGGTGAGCGCTAAGAAGGTATTGAGTGCTACGATTGCAAAGACCGCGAGTAACGGGGTTAAGTAGCCACGCGAAATGTGTGATAAATTGAATTTCCTAATAATGAATACAGCTAGGATGAGTAGAGCGCTCACTCCAACTAAACTGAGGAGAGCTGAGTTTGAAAAATCTCCCTGAAGATCGAATAAATAGCGTGTGGCGGCTTTCAGGTTGGTGGCTAAATGTGCGATACTGAAAAAGTTTTCATTGGTCGTTTGAATGAAGCGCTCGTTCGAGGTAAAAATGGCATAGCTCAAGAGTGGAGGTATCAAGGCGATTGGGCTTATGGAGGTGAACCAAGTGAGCCTTATTTGCTTTTGCTGTAGACATTTTATTCCGCAAAGCACAACTGGCACTAAGGTGTAAAGGATCGACTCATAGCGAGTGCTAGCCAGTAGCACGGCGATGATGGTAACCAGGTTGAGCCCTTCAGTTCCGTTGCTTTTCAGGTAGCGCATGCCAGCTAATACGAGGCTCGCAATGAGACATAAGTTTAAGAGTTCATATCCTCCTCCTGTAGCGTTTTGAGCGAGCAATGGTAAGCTCGTGAACAATAAAATAGAAAGGTAGGCATACTTCTTATCGCAAGTGCGATAAACGATCAAATACAGGAGTGTGAGTAAAAGTGCCGTTAGGCCGCTGTTCAGCCAAAATGCATTGCTGGGGCGATAGCCTGTGAGTTGGTGCAGCACCGCCACGCAAAAAGGAAAGAGGCATGGCCGTTTATCCACGAAACCAGCTTTAGCGATGACTTCCCCGTCCATTTGATGCGAAGCAGCTTGAACGAGTGCATGACCATCGGTGTAGAAGTTCATTGCGGTTGAATTTAATGTGTATTCGTCATACAGAATTTTAAAGCCTCGGTCGACGTGTAGATGGAGGTATCCTGTTGCGAAAAGGATGAGGAGTAGTGCAGGGCCGTGTCGTTTTAGTGCTGATTTGATCTCGGCTAGGCCTAAATGCTTTATAGGGTTTCGTAGCTCGAAAATGAATACGAGAACGGTGCCAAGTGTCAGCCAGAGCCCATAGTGTTTGATGATGTAGACAGCTTGTTTGGGTGACGTGAGATAAAACGAAATGAGTAGGGCTGCTATGGATGCTAGGGTAGCGAGTCCGATTTGCAGTATGGCTATCTTTTGTATTCGCATATTACTGACACTACAAAACTAGTGGAAGGTGGGCATGCACTTGTCTCGCGGAACGATGACCACATTACGACTGGCACCTGCAGGAATGGTTGCGGCGAGTTTTTCCGAATCGGCAGGCAGCGGCTTGCCTTCAAAACTATAAAATACATAGCCGATCCCTGTGAGCAGCTCGTGTATGTTGTAAAAGCCTTTGGTGTGGTTGGGCGTATGGTAGTCGGGTGCGACTTCCATCAGTAGCACGGGTTGCATGCTCGTGAGTGTGTTTTGGCCACCTGCTAGCACATCCGACTCGTTGCCATCGACGTCGATCTTAATTAAATCAAGACGCTCGATTCCTTGTGCTTTTACGTAGTCATCTAGGCAAGTGATCGGGGCGGTTCCTGTCGTTTTAAACACCCCTTGGTGGGACTCGTGTCTCTCTGAGTCCGTTTCGAATGGCCAACTTGAGTGAATTTCGATACCATCGTTTGGCGATGCTTGACTCGAAAAAATGCTGTGAGTTGTGGTGATGTTTTTCTCGATCGATGGATTTAGGCGAATATTATCTGTAAGTTTCTCATACGCGTATTCGGTGGCTTCGATTGCATAAGCACGTCCGGTTTTACCGACGCTTTTACCCATCATCAGTGTGTGTGCTCCGATATTTGCACCGATATCCATGACCACCTCGCCTTCCTTCACATTGCGGCTGATAAATCGATTTAAGTAGCCTTCAAAACTCCCGGTCAAAAAGATCATAAAGTCGACCACCTCACGCAGATCTAGTTGCCAGGTAAATCCACTGCGAGTAAATGTGCCTGACATTCTTTTGCCGCAGACTGTGCGAGCGAATCGAATACCTCGAAAGAGCAAGGATGCTAAGAGTATCTTGTGCTTGGTCTTAAGGGTCATGGAGTCTCTATACTTATGGATGGAGCGAAGATATTGTTCAAAGTCTGCTTAACGAACGAATGCGTTGGGGCTGTTTTGGCGATGATCGCGGCTTCTAGCAGGTTGAAAGCTTTGTCCCCTTGGTAAAGGCTCAATTCCTCTGCTGTGGGTGTTGCGCTGTGGCCTGTCCAATACAAGCAGGCACGCGCGAAAGGGTAAGCGTGGGAATGCGCTTCCCATTTTTTAAGTGCTGCTGAGGCATCTCCTAGTTTCCAATAGTAAATGCCGATAATGGTCTGGATGTTCGGGTTGTTGCTATTGTAGTGCTTGGCTATATCCAACAGCTCCGTTGTTTCGTTTTGAGTGAGTGCCTTTGGTGTTTCAGATAGTGCCCATTTGTTAAAGTGCGCTTGGGTGAGGGTATCTTGCATGTCCTCACGAGTAGGATTCATTGCTAATGCTTTGCCTGCCCAATGGATGGCTGCGTTATCTTGATTAGTGCGCATTGATGCATTCGCAAGTAATGCGTAATCTTCTTCCCAGGTGCTTTTATCGGAAACATTGAACCAGTTTGAATAAGTGATGGTGCAGGTGAGTAGAGCGCAGGAAAGGAAAACGAGTTTCCACTTCTTTTGTGATGTAAGCCAGATCGCTTTGAGGGACAGTATCCCGCCCGAGAGTAGGCAAAGAATGGGTATCATCGGCACTCGAAAGCGATTGGGAGTATAGAACCAGATCGTTCCAGCGGCATAGAGTGCAAATACTAGAATCATTGCGATGAATGCATGGCTCTTTAGATCTGTGCGTTGAAGGCCGACGAGTGTTCCGCCAACTGCAATGAGCAGTATAGCTCCCCAATGGATCGGGTTCCAGCGCAAGGGCCAGTGTATATTCTTGTGCAAGTTATAGGTCTTGTTGTCGTATTGTTCGTAGTTATTGAGAAAGAAGTAGGCTTTGCGGGTCATCAGACCAATCCAGTCTACAGGGTGCTGTAAGATGTGAGCGAAGGCTTTGCTTTTCCAGTGAGCATTCATATCTGAAATGGAATGCGGTGCGTGGTTTCCTGTTTCTAACTCGTATAGTTTGATGGATTCTAGCTTAGCTGGGTTGTCGTATTGGTTCTCGAATTCGATACGTATTTGCTGAGTATAGATTTTCCCTGAGGCTTGTGGACCGTTGCCAGCCCACAGGTTATAAGCGCCTTGCCAAGGCAGCACACGGAATTCGTTGGCGACTTTATAATTAGCAACACCAAAAAGCAGACAGCTCAATACTAGCGGTGCCGCAGCACAAGCGGCGTATGAACACTTTTTGGACGCATGGATGAATAGGCATGCGATTGGCCATATGATTGCTAGAGGCAGCAAATGTGAGCGTAATGCGGCTCCTATTGTAAGATAGGCACCAATGAGTAAAGTGCCTCGTAATGTCGGCTGCTTAAGCCAATCAAGCGATCGATGCAGTGCAAGGCAAAGGCATGCGGTGGCTGGCAGGATGTCGAATGGGTCAGCCGCGAAAAATAAAACAACTGGGTTCAGGCCTATTAGGAGTCCGCTAAGCCATCCGGCAGCAGTGCTTTTCCAAAGTCGCATGGATGCGACACATATTGTTGAGGTGCAAATGAGTAGGGCGCAGGCATTTAAAATCCTCGCCATAGAGGGGAGCACTTCAAATGGGAGGCCCATTTTTAAAAATAGTGATAGTAGGAATGGGTAGAACGGAGCTCGATGGAATGGCTCCTGCGGTAGCGCTCCTTTAGCAATTTGTTGCGCTAGCAGAAGCGTCTGCTGGTTATCCAACGCAGGAGACATTCCTAGTGGAGTTTGCGCGTATTCAAATAACCAAATGGCTGTGTAGCTTAGCGTTATCAATAAGACCCATAAAAGTGTGCGCCTAGAGAAGAAAGGTGTGTCTGTCTCAGCGCTCATCAATGTCTAGGCGTTTGGTAATGACGTGGCCATAGTCGTCGTCACAGTGTAGTGCCAAATGGTAGGGAACTCCAGCTGGCATTGGACCGACGATGACGCAGTATTCTAAATTGCTCTGGATAAATTTACCTAGAGCCGACACGGTATCAATCTCTCCGTATTGACGACTGCCGTTTAATGGAAGCCAATTGATATCTGGACGCGCCCAATAGAAATTGATGTGCCCCAAATGGCCGAAGCCAATGATGGCGACATCGGCACCTGAGGGTATTTTAGCGAGTAACTCATTCGGGTTCCCCGGATTCGGGCGATTGCCATTGAGGACTTTGACCCAAGTTCCGTTGCCTTCTGCAAACGAATATTCAAATACTTTTTGCGGCGTTATTGGAATGCCTCGGGATACCATTTTCCCGACAGCAAAAACCGATCGATTGAAATCAGTCGTTTTGACAACGATGAGTGATAGGATCGCAATCGTCGTGAGGGTCGCTGTCAGTAATTTACTCGAAAATCGGTCTAGGAAAATAGCGAGTGCAGGCGTTAGCGTAATAAAGAATAAGGTCATGAAACGCCCGTTCCAGATCATCCAAGAGATAGATCCAGCAATCAGTAAGTAGTAGAGGACCGCTGGTATTAGATAGATGAATGCTCGCCTCTGGAGGCACCCTGCTGTTGGTAAGCAGATGAATAGGATACATGCGCCGAGTGGGCCAAACCAGCTGTAGTCTTCCTGTGTGAGTGAGTTTGCGTAGAATGCGCCGCGCTCCGAACCTGCCTCGTTGAAGTAGGGCTGCAGGTATGTATCATAAAATTGAGTCGTGGTTTCCGAGAGTGAAGGTATTCCAAGGTTTTGGCTGATGACGCTGTTGGTTAAAAACCCGATTTCGAAGCTATGTATCGAATAGCGAATTGTATTGGCGGCGAAGCCTTTGATTCCATCGTTTTGAGTGTGTCGCTGAGTGAAACTTTCGGGCCCTGACCAGCCTTCGTAGTGCTTAATGTTCCAGGCATATAGCCATATTTGGGAGCTAATGAGCAAGGGGATGACCAACGCTATCTGAAGCTTTGGGTGCTTGAATGCTTCATGTATTAGGCGACGATAGACTTTGCTTCTCCATAGCTTTGTTTTGCATATTACGATTATTGCGAGGCCAGGTAGAAAGAGTGCAAAGGTTGTTTTAGTGGAAAGGCCGAATGCACAAATGCAGAGGAGTAGTAGCAGCTTTTTGTAGGATGTTTTTTCGCTAAATCGAATGGCAATCAGGTAAGCGGCAATGCCAGCATTGGCCATCAGGATGTCGTTTTTTACCGATGCCGCTTGTAGCACAATCATGGTGAGACTCATCATGATAAGCATACAGACGCCCGCATTGCGTCGGTTTGTAAACTGAGTGGCTATGCTGTATACGCCTGCGCCGATTGCCAGATAACTGCTTAAACTGAAGATGGCTAAGCCAGTCGTTACTTTTAGGGATAAAAAGGGGTAGAATAGGATGTCCGCGCCCACGGGGAAAATGACCTCGTGGTAGCGTGTGAAATTTTCGAGAAATAAAGTATTTTGCTGAATGAATAGCCAAACCCTAGGGAAATGATAGGTTTGCGCATCGATGTTTGTATTCGGCAGGAGTAGCACCTGCGCTAGCGTGTAAATGCAGCATAAGGATAGCGGTAGCGAAATCCAGAAACATCGCTTGGCTTCATGGACGAAGCGTTGACCATCTTGGAGTAGATGTGCTCGACGTTGCCAGACTTCTCTGGCGCTCCAAGTAATGAATGCAGCGCTTAATATGACCCCGATGAATGGTAGCTCGGCTAAAAAACGTAATTGAAAAATGACTGAGTAGATTGCTTGATTGATCGGTATGGAGACGGCGATGCTCGCCATGATTCTCCAACGCAGGCTACGTAGCTTTGCAAAAATGGCTACTGCGGAGACTAGGTAGAGTCCTACGAGAAGGAGACTTATTAGCAGCTCTGTGAGAGAGGGCATCGTGACGGTTGGGATTGTCTATATCTTGAATCAGCCGGAATCATTGCTGAGGATATGTTTTAGGCAAGCTGTGTTTAAGCATGAAATACCCTTAAGCGAATGGCTCTCGTGATATTGGGTTGCTTTGCAGGCTTCGTATGCATGATTTAGTATGTATGAATGTCTCGATAGTGATCCCCATATATAACGAAAAAGAGACCCTGCACGAAATCATTAGTCGAGTGCGGGCGGTCGATGAGATGGATATTAAGGAAATCATCCTTGTAGATGACTTCTCCAGCGATGGAACACGCGCAATCCTAGAGCAGGAGTTTGAAGACGCCGTATTCAAAAAGCTTTATCACGATGTGAATCAAGGGAAAGGCGCGGCGTTGCGCACAGGATTCGCTGCAGCTACGGGTGATATCGTAGCAGTTCAAGATGCGGATTTGGAATACGACCCTGCCGAGCTTCCAGGTTTAATTAAGCCAATAATTAACAATCAAGCAGATGTGGTCTTTGGTTCACGATTCGTCGGTGGCGGGGCGCATCGAGTGGTGTTCTTTTGGCATATGATGGGCAATAAGTTTTTAACTTTATTGAGTAACATGATGACTAACTTGAATCTAACAGATATGGAATGCTGTTATAAATTGTTTCGTCGAGAAGTGCTTGAAAAGATTACGATTGAGGAAGACCGATTCGGAGTCGAACCCGAGGTGACCGCCAAAGTTTCGAAGTTAAATGCCCGAATTTTTGAAGTGGGAATTTCTTACTACGGTCGAACATACGATGAAGGTAAAAAAATCGGCTGGAAAGATGGCGTGCGAGCGATCTATGCGATTGTGAAATACGGCTTGTTCCGCTAATCAGCGTATTTCCTGTATCCAGAGCGTTTCATTCCCAAATTGTTTATATAGCTTGAAAGGCACGGCGTCTGCGCTACCTGGCAAACCATCTGAAGGTGGTCTCATGTTGGAACCTTGAACGATGATCGTGTCTGCAATAGGGGCGAGTTCGCTCAAGTGGACGCGACTACGTTCAATGTAGAAGCGCGAAGCCCAAACGGAAAACCACAAGTGGTCGCTGTAAATTTCTTTAATATGGCTTTCGTAATGTGAGCCAGCAAAGATGTCGCCAAATATCAGTGCGAAGGTCTGGTTTGAGGATCCATAGGCATTGGCAACAATTGTTGTAGCCGGTAGAGCCTTTGTGAAGCTCTCTGCTGCGGCGCTCTGCGTGCGATTCTGTTGAGCCTCAGCAATGCCTAATTGGTAGCGAACTTCAAGTAGGGTGAGACATAGGCCGATCACTACAATGGCTAACAGGCTGGCATGGCGATGTAGACGGCTACAATAGAGACGCGCATGATCGAAATAACATACAATTGTTAAGGCTAAAAAAGGTAGAGCTGGGCTCAAATAATGAATATTTGGCTGCTTCAAGATGATGACAAAGAACCCCACTTGAAAGTAACACAACAGGCATAGTGGTTGGCTGAGCGTGTGTATGACGCATCTGGGGGAGCGTTCTCGCCTAAGGCTTGAGATTAGTTTCCAAGTCGCTAGACTTGCGGAACATAGTAATAGGAGGCTGTAGATGGGCTCGTCCAATATGATTGTCTCGATGAACTTAAGATTGTCTATGTCCATCAACCCGATGTCACCTTTACCATATGCTTCAGTGTGTATGGCTAAACCAACGATCCACGAAATGTAATAATCGAATCTAGGGATTAGAAGAACCGCCCATGCGCTCATTGTGAGAAGGCTGGATGCTAAGTAAGTGATTCGAGCGCGCTTTCCTTGTATCAGCAAGAGGACGAGGAGGAGGACTGGGATGAAAGTCATCTTAGTCATGATCCCGCATGCCACGATTATGCCGAGTCCAATTGACAACCTTAGTGGTGTGCTTTGCTTATCTTGGCGATCATCTAAGGGCTTAAATAGCATGAGGCATAAGCCATACCCAATGATTAGTAGCGGCGATTCTTCATGTATCCGAGCCATGGATACTGGAACGGTATAAAACCATAATGGGCTACCCTGAGCTAGCGTGAAGAGTAGCGCGCAGAAGGCGCTCAATAGCGTCAGTTGAATCGTATTTTAGTAGTGCTCGGGCAGATGGAGGACTGATTTCTCCAGCGTGGAGTGCGTCTCGCCTGTTTTGAGCGTATAGGTGGCTTTAGTTGCTAGGGCGCTCCATAGCTGTAATGGGGTCCCCGGGTGGTCGACTTGGTGAGGTGGGAAGCCTTAGGTTAGGTTGAGCGCATTGAGTAGATAGGCATACTCCGGGTCATCATTAAACCCGTAATAGTAGGGGCCCCTTGCTTCCTTTATTTGTAGGACAATACAAAAGAAAACCACTGGCAGGATCAGCAGAGCGAATCGCTGCTTCGCCTTTATTGAGTCGTCTTTGCATTTCGAGGGCTGCATGTTTTAAAGGTGCCTGGTGCCATTTGCCATCGGGCGATATGGAATGTTTCCAACTGTAGTGGTTTAGTCGATATTTGAATTGAAAAATGCGATCAATCGTTTTGCAGTGATTTTACCAATGCCTTCCAGTTCGACGAGCTCATCAATTGTGGCTGCGCGTAGTTTTTTAAGCGATCCAAAGTGTAAGAGTAGCTGTTGCTTTCGTTTAGATCCTAAGCCTGGGAAGTCGTCTAGGATCGATTCACGTAGGCGTTTGCTGCGTAGTTCAGCATTAAAACTATTGGCGAAATGGTGAGCTTCATCACGTATGTGTTGTAGTAGTCGCAGTGCAGGGTCGTGATGTGGGAGGTTGAGTGGTTCGCGTCCATCGCTAAAGATGATCGTTTCGTTGCGTTTGGCGAGTCCGATGAGCTCGGGAGGTTCGAGGCCTTGTTCTAGAAATGCTTTGAGTGCTGATGTTACCTGTCCGGCGCCACCATCAATCACGATTAGATCTGGAAAGGCTTTGCGTTCTTCATGAAGTCGTCGATAGCGACGGCCGACGACTTCTTCCATTGCGCGAAAATCGTCGTTGCCGATGAAACTTTTGATTTTGAAACGTCGGTAGTTCTTACGATCCGGTTTGCCATCTCTGAAAGCGACCATTGATGCGACACAGAAACTGCCCGAGATGTGAGAGATGTCGAAACACTCCATATGCTTTGGTGCTGTGGAGAGGGCCAGCTCCGATTGCAGACGTTTGACAACTTGGAGATGATTGTGCGTGCCGAGTAAGTTGCGTTCAAATTTACGCGTGCGGTTTGCGGTTTGTTCGAGGGCTTCGATCATATCGCGCAGAGCGGCGGCTTTTTCGTAGGCGCGATTCTCCGCGGCGTGCTCCATGTGTTCTTTAAGTTCGGCAAGCCATTCACGGGCTTTGCCGTCGAGAAAGTTGCAGGCGGCTTCGAGACGCTCCTGATATTCTTTTTCGGTGATCTCATTTTCGTGTTCGTAGATTTCCGCTCGGGCATCGTCGTAGAGCCGCCATTTGCCATCGCCGAGGTCGGTTGGTTTGGCATCGCTGAGTAATATTCCAAATTTGCGGCGTAGTTCGGCGAGTGTTTTACGCAAGTGGCTTGAATGGGCGAAGGGGCCGTAATAGCGTGAGTTGCTGTCGGTGCGATTGCGGGTGAGTCGAAAGCGAGGTAAGGTCTCACGGGGATCGATACGCACGAGTAGGAAGCGCTTGTCGTCGGTGAAGTCAGTATTGTAGCGAGGCTTATACTTTTTGATCAGCTGACCTTCGAGGAGCAGAGCTTCGGCCTCCGACTTGACGATGATGATATCGAAATCGCGGATAAGGTCGATCATCGCGCGCACTTTGGGTTGGGCGACCATCAGCTTGCGGGACGCCTGAAAGTAGGTGGACACGCGTTTCTTTAAGTCCTTTGCTTTGCCGACATAAATCGTCTGCCCGAGTCGATCTTTCATTATGTACACGCCCGGGCGGTGCGGTAGCCTGCGGACTTTTTCTTTGATATTAACTTTGGCCGACTCTGGCATAGTATGAATAGCTAAAGGTAAGAGGGCTAAAGGGGAATGGTACTAACTCAAGAAGCTTTATTGGGATGACATTCATAACTTCATTTGGAGGGCAATGCTTCGTCATTGTCGTTGAAACACTTAAACGCTGCAAACTGTCGACGGTTGCGACGGAGCGCAACCCTCCAGCTTTTACCGAACACTTTGTTATGTTCGTGCCATTTGGTAAATGGGCAATCGATCTTCATGTTTGCACTTTAAGCTATTTAGCACTCATTTCCAGTCACCTATGCCGTATCCTATCAAAGTCGAAGTCATTAATTTTGGAGACGAACTCCTTGTCGGTATTCGCGACAACGCACACCTCACTTACCTTGGAGAGCAACTCGCACGCTACGGATTGCCGATCCATCGGGCGCGTATCATTACTGATGACCTCGATGAGATCAAGAAAGCGTTCACGGATGCATGGGCACACTCAGATGTTGTGATCACGACGGGTGGCTTAGGGCCGACTGCGGATGATATGACTCGCGAGTCGATCGCGGAAGCACTGGGTGCTGAGCTTGTGTTCGACCCGTCGATAGAAGAGGCGATTCAGGCTCGTTTTAAGGTAATGGGCCGTTCGATGGCCGCTCATCATTTGAAGCAGTGTTATCGCTTCAAGGATGGCATAGTATTGCCCAACGACCGTGGCACTGCTCCTGGTTTATCTTATCGAGCTGGTGGGAAATGGCTCATTATGTTGCCTGGCCCGACACATGAGCTACAGCCGATGTTTGAAAAAACGGTTTTAGCGATGTTGCAATCCGCTGGGGTGCTTACTGAAGAGGAGGCTTATTTGCAGATTCGCACTTGTGGCTCGGGAGAATCGACAGTTGAGCAAGTCTTGCAGCCGCTCATCGAGCGTTATCCTTCGGTGGCGGTCGCTTTTTGTGTTCACTATGGCATTGTTGATGTTCGCTTGAGCAGCCGTGGTGGATCGATGACCTCGGCTGAGTTGAAATTAATCGGGCAAGAGGCACGCGAATTAGTTGGTGATGATTTTGTCTGTTTTGGGCATTGTTCCTTGGCTAAAGTGGTTTTTCATGAATTGCGTGCGTTAGATCGCACACTTGCGGTCGCTGAATCGTGCACAGGTGGAGCATTGGCCGACACATTTACAAATATTTCCGGAGCGTCTAAAGTGTTCGCTGGAGGGGTCGTTTGTTATACGAATGATGTGAAAATGGATATTTTAGGCGTGCCCGAATGCTTACTTGATCAGCATGGTGCCGTGAGCTCGGAATGCGCGGTTGCCTTAGCGTCTGGAGTCGCGGAGAAGTTCTCAACTGATTATGGCTTGAGCATCACAGGTTTCGCTGGCCCAGGTGGTGGAGATGAAGCCAACCCTGTGGGCACCATACATCTAGGTTATCATTCGCCTGTCGGCGTATGGTGCAAGACCGTGCGTTATACCGGAGGGCGTTTGGACGTTAAGGCGCGCGCGGTGCATGCCGCGCTGGACTGGATGCGCCGCAAGTTGAAAAAGTATAAGATGGAAGAGATGCTTTGCTGTGGTGGTAAAGACTAGAGGTTAGCTTGATATTTTTATTGATGAAGCTTGGACTCTGTGTGCAATTTGCTTTGATTCCCGCTAACTATGTCATCCAAGCCATTCACATTTATTTGCGGAGAAGACGATTATCTCGTTTCAGAGAAGGGACGTGCTTGGTTTGCTCAGCAAACCAAGGATATTGAAGATGATTTATCGAAGGAAACCATTGACGGTCGTGCCGGGAATGTTGCGGAAGTAGAGGATGCGTTGAATCGCTTTACAAGCGCGGTGCAGACCTTGGATATGTTTGGTGGTCGCAAAGTGGTCTGGTTGAAAGATGTGAATTTCATGGCGAACAGTCAGACCGGCAATGCGCAGGGCACTTTGGATTTGATCGAAAACCTGAAGGATTTGCTGGGCACGATCGATCCGAGCGCCGTGGGCGTGTTGATCACCGCGCATCCCATTTACAAGGTGCGCAGTTTTTACAAGTGGGTGAAGGCGAATGCCGATTTTACCCTGATCGAGGGTGGCAAAGATTCTGCCGCTGGTTTGGCTGTGATCATTCAGGAAGAGTGTGATAAGGCAGGCGCCTCCATCACCCGCGATGCGGTGCAATTGTTGATCGGCAAGGTCAATGGTAACACACGTTTGATCGTCGAGGAGACGCGTAAGTTGGTAACCTTTGTGGGCACAGATGGGGGCGAAATTACAGATCGATTGGTGGCCGATTTGGTGCCGAACTTTGGCGATGCCGATTTCTTTGAAGCGGCAGATGCCTTTTACTCGCTGAAGTTGGATTGGACACTGGAAGCATTGAAGCGGCACTTTTTTACCAATAGTGAATCACGACCACTTTTAGGCAGTCTGCAGAAACGGAACCGTTTACTGATTCAGTTGCGAGTGTTGATGGATGCCGGGGCGATACGCCTGGGTGGGCGCGGGATTGCAAAGTCAGATCTCGAAGCCGCGGCTCGCACCTATGGTCACCATTTCGGGGATGCCGAAGATAAGAGCCTCAATGTCTTTTTGCAGAATCCCTGGTATCTGGGGCGATTAGCGCAGACCGCAGCTAAAGTGCCGCTAAAGAAATTGGTGGATTTTCAACTCTCTTTTACAGAGGCCTTTGAGGCGATTATTGAGCGCCCGAATGATCAAGAAGAGGTCTGCCGTGAGCTTGCGGTGAAGTGCTTGAGCTGAGCGCACAAAAAAAGCCGTCTCGAAAGACGGCTTTTGGAAAATATGTGTGTCTGAACTACTTACGGCGACGAACCATCACATAGCCAAGAGCCAATAGGCCGGCTAATGATGCGTAAGTGCTTGGTTCGGGGACAACGGTTAAGCCAAGTTGTTGTAGCGAAATATTAGATGTGGCCGAACTACCTGTTACGATGATGGATTGCCCTGCTGTGAGTAACAAAGCTGATGTTGGTGTGTAAATATCTGATCCCCCGTCAAATGTGCCACCGATCCCTGGGGCATTAGTATAGAGAGTAATAGACGGCGCGAGTCCAACGGTAAGCGAAGCGCCCTCGCTGGCCGCTTGTGCTTCGGTGCCAACTCCAGATAAATCGATGAAATTAAACTCAACATTAGTGCTGAATGTTAACGTGATCGATTCTGTTGTTCCGTCGATTACATCATTCCCAATGCCAAAGGCCGATGCATTTGAGTTTAAGTTGCCTCCAGCACCAGTTACATTCATGAAGGTTGAAAATCCAGTGTCGGTATCACTAATCGAGATGGAATTAACAAACGCATTGCCGTCAAAGGTTCCCCCCTGACCAGTGAAATCAAATGTGACTGCGGCGCTGGTGCTGAGTGTCAAGCAGCTGGCTGCTAAGATTGATGCTGAAAGAATTTTAAGCTTCATACTATGAGTTGGTTTACAGTCAAGGCACGCAGCAATTGTGCCAGTTGGCAATATATTAATGGTATTATCCAAATGTATCTATTTGACAGTCAACTGTTTACAACTTTGTGAATACTTACGCAAGTATGGGCTAACAAATGTGGATTACACCAATCCCAAGACCATTTTGCCTTCTTCGGTGATCATGTCTTGGTTCCAGGGCGGATCCCAGACGATCTCGACTTCGGCTTCGGCGACGCCGGGCACGCTTTCGAGGCGCATCTTGGCATCTTCCGCAATGACGGGACCCATGCCGCAACCGGGAGCCGTCAGTGTCATATCCATGCTTACTTTATGTCCACCTTCGGGGCGCTCGGCACACTCCAAGGAGTAAACGAGTCCGAGATCGACGATGTTGACCGGAATTTCAGGGTCGAAGACGGTTTTGAGGGCTTCCCAAAGCGCTTCGGTCTCGACCGGGTCGTTGGCGCCTTCAGCTTCAGCATCTGCAGCCGTGCTGGTGATTTCTTCGCCAAGGGCGTCGGCATTGGCTCCGCTGATGCGGAACATACCGTTGTGAGTCATCACGGTGAAGTTGCCGCCGAGGCGGTGGGTGATGGTCACCGTTTCACCCTCGGGCAGGCTCATGGGTGTGCCTTGTGGGATGAGTGTAACTTCAACTTCGCGAGTGAGTGTGCGTAAATCGTCGGGCATTGTTATTAATGGCTAATGAATAATAGCTAATTGGTAATGGATGCTGGTTAAATGGAAATGGCAAATGTTTCGGTCTCGGTATCCTTAGCGATTAGCCATTATCGATTAGTCATTAAATTAAGTATGCGTATATGCGCTTACTTAATTTTCGATTCGAACTTGTTGCGGATGAGGATGCGAAGGTTTTCGGCTAGTTCGTCGCTTTCGACTTTTTCGATGACTTCCTCGAAGAATCCGAAGACCATCAACTGCATCGCGACACGTTTTGAAATACCACGGCTCATCATGTAGAAGAGTTCGTCTTCGTCGACGTTGCCGGTGGTGGCTCCGTGAGAGCATTTCACATCGTTGGCGAGGATCTCAAGGCCGGGCAGCGCGTTGGCTTCAGCTGTGGGATCCAGCAATAGGTTGCGATTGGTTTGATAGGCATCGGTTTGCTGTGCGCCTTCGGCGACTTTGATCAAGCCAGAGAAAATGGTGCGCGCATTGTCGAGCAGTGCGTTCTTGTAGAGCAGGTCGGAAACGGCGTTGCCGGCGTTGTGCGTCTGGAAGGTGCGTTGGTCGAACTCTTGGTTCTCCTCAGCGACGGTGAGTGAATACATTTTCACGTCTGCGCCGGGGCCTTCGATACGTGTTTGGTTTTCGAAGCGTGCGCGTTCGGCACCGATGTTGACGGCGACGTTCTTAACTTGTGCGTCGCGGTCTGCCACGGTGGTGTCGAGCTGGAAGGACACTGTCTTTTCGTTCCAGTCTTGCACGATCTTACGGAAGACGTTGGCACCAGCACCAGCGTGTATGTTGGAAACGGATACATTGAGCGCTTCATTCTCTTCTGTTTCGGAGAAGAAGATGTCGACTACGGATGCCTTGGCATTGTCTTCGGCAATCACGAGCGTGTGTGGGAAGACGGCGGCTCGGGCACCACTGGTCCAGTAGTAATTGACGAAGGGCTTTTCGATTTCGACGCCCTTGGGAACGTAGAGCACCGAGCCGGCTTTAACGGATGCGGCGTGGAGACCGAAGAACTTCTCGGAGCCGAGCTCGGTCGATTCCTTGAGGAAGTATTTCTCCATGAGTTCCGGATGCTGAGCAATGGCTTCTGCGATTGGCAGATACACGACGCCCTTGGCGGAAAGCGCTTCGCTGATGCCTTCGAATGCAGCGGGCGAATCGTCGACATATACGCTGAGGCCTTCGCGCTTAGTGATGAGGTTGGAACGCTCGACAAGTGCGGTGAGTGTTTCAGCCGCAGGTGCATCGGTTACGTTGAAGCCGTCGATGCTGAGGCGTCCTACCGATGCGAAGCGCCACATTTCGTCACGGGCGGATGGCATCGGTAAGGCTTTGAATTGCTCAAGTCCAGCGGTGCGACGATCAGCGAGCCATGCAGGTGCATTAGCGAGAGTGGTTTGTGTTGGATTTTCCAAAATAGTATTCATTTCTAAAGATTTTTTGATTTGTAGAGCCTCCGCTTGCGGAGTGCCGATTAAAGTTTTGCGGCGTCGAGCAAGCTCGAGCCCTACGATTCAAGCTTGTTTATCCGACGCTGCCTTCCATTTCCATGTCGATAAGGCGCTTGAGCTCGACGGAGTATTCCATCGGGAAAGCTTTCATTAGGTCATTTACGAAACCGTTCACGGCGAGCGACATCGCTTCGCCTTCGGAAAGACCGCGCTGCATCATGTAGAAAATCTGCTCGGCGCTGACTTTGGATACACTGGCTTCGTGCTGCACGGTGTTATTTTCGCCGCGTGTAGTGATCGCGGGATAGGTGTCGGTCCGGCTGTTGGTGTTGATCAACAGAGCATCGCACTCGGTATTGTTCTTACAATTTTTGAGATGCTTCGGCATGTGGACTTGGCCGCGATAAGTGGAGCGTCCTTTGCCGATGGAAATCGACTTAGAGATAATGTTACTCGTGGTGTTGTCCGCGAGGTGCATCATTTTCGCACCAGTGTCTTGGTGTTGTCCGTCGTTGGCGAGTGCGATAGAGAGCACTTCGCCGCGAGCACCTTTACCCTTAAGGACTACGCCCGGATATTTCATGGTGAGGCGTGAACCGATGTTGCAATCGATCCATTTCACTTCGGCGCCTTCGTCAGCCATGCCGCGTTTAGTGACGAGGTTGAAGACATTGGACGACCAATTTTGAACGGTGATGTATTGGATCTTGGCGTTTTTCAGTGCGACAAGCTCGACCACTGCACTGTGTAGTGTGGCGGTTTCAAACTTCGGCGCGGTGCAGCCTTCCATGTAGGTGATTTCGGAGTCTTCGTCGGCGATGATGAGCGTGCGCTCAAACTGACCGAAGTTTTCCGCGTTGATACGGAAGTAAGCTTGTAGGGGCTGCTTGAGTTTCACGCCTTTGGGCACGTAGATGAAGCTGCCGCCTGAGAAAGTAGCACTGTTGAGTGCGGAGAATTTGTTGTCAGCGGTCGGAATGACTTTGCCGAAGTAGGGGCGGAAGATTTCCGGATACTTGGCGAGACCTTCTGTGGAGCCGACGAAGATAACACCTTCTTTTTCCAAGTCTTCCTTCATGCGTGAGTAGGAAGCTTCGGAGTCGAATTGTGCTTCAACACCTGCGAGGAACTTGCGCTCTTGTTCGGGTATGCCGAGACGCTCGAAAGTTTCTTTCACGTCGTCAGGCACATCGTCCCAAGAGCGAGCAGGCACTTGCCCCTTGGAGAGATAGTAACGGATTTTGTCGAAGTCGATATTCTCTAGATCTTTGTCGGCCCAATTGGTCGGCATAGGTTTCTTTTTGAATACTTCGAGTGCCTTGAGGCGGAATTCGCGCACCCATTCGTCGTCGTTTTTAACGTCGCTGATGTATTTGATGGTGTCTTCGGTCAGACCCACGCCAGCGTCGAACTCGTAGTTCTCGGGATACTTGAAGTTTCCCTTCTCGGTATCGACTTTGATTGCTTCGTCTTGAATGTCGGTATCGGACATAATTTAAATGGTTTATGATTAATGAATAATGACTAAGAGAAGAATGCTTATGCCGGTGCGCCGACAAATTCTTCTTTGACCCAGTCGTAGCCTTTGGATTCGAGCTCCTTGGCAAGTTCGGCGTCGCCACTGTGGACGATACGCCCGTCGAACATGACGTGGACAACGTCGGGCACGATGTAATCGAGCAAGCGTTGGTAGTGAGTGATCACGAGGAAACCGCGTTCTTCGGAACGCATGAGGTTCACGCCTTCAGAGACGATACGGAGTGCATCGATGTCGAGACCAGAGTCAGTTTCATCCATGATGCAATACTTTGGATCAAGCATCGACATCTGGAGGATTTCACAGCGCTTTTTCTCGCCACCGGAGAAGCCTTCATTGAGTGAACGTGCGGTGAACTTGCGGTCCATCTTGAGCGCGTCCATTTTGGCGTAGAGCTCTTTGTAATATTCGACGGCGTTGATGTCTTCACCTTCTGGTAGACGAGCTTGGCGAGCGGCGCGAATGAAGTTGGCGATCGAAACACCAGGGATTTCTAAAGGATACTGAAAGGCTAGGAAGAGACCGGCTTTTGCGATATCGTCTGGCTCGCCACCGAGGATGTTGACGCCGTCGAGTAAAACTTCGCCGCTTTCGACGGTGTAGTCTTCGTGACCGGCGATGACCTTAGCCAGTGTGCTCTTGCCAGTGCCATTTGGACCCATGAGTGCGTGCACTTCGCCCTTTGGAATGGTCAGGCTGAAGTCTTTAAGGATGGCTTGGCCATCGATGGATACGTTTAGATTTTTGATTTCTAGTGTGTTCATTTTAATAAGAAGTTAGAATTTAGAATTGAGTGAATTTAAATTTCAGCGTTTTAGATTTTCAGTATTTCAGCGTTTATCGTTAGTCGTGGCAGCAGTTGCATTTGCCATCGTAAGCGATGTCGATATGGCTGGCAGAAAATCCTTCGGGAAGGACTGTCATTAAGTGGTCGATTAGCTCATCGGGAAGTTCGATATCGACGATTTCGCCGCTTTCGCGGCAATAGAAGTGAGCGTGCTTCGTGAGGTTGGGGCAGTAGCGGGTGGGTTCGCGCTCGAAATTGACTTGGCGTATTAGGCTTGTTTCGACAAGCGTCTCTAAGCAGTTGTAAACCGTTGCCAGAGATATAGATGGCATTCCTTCGCGGGCACGGGCATAAACTTCGTCGGCGGTCGGATGATCGCGTTTCTCTAGTAGAACAGAGAAGATATGTTCGCGCTGCTTGGTTGAGCGCTGGCCACTGTGCTCGAGAGCTTCATCGAGACGGGCTTTATATTCAGGTGCGAGATTCATGTGGGATTGGTAGTCGGTGTAGTATTTAGAATAATTCCTAGTATCATTAGTAATGAGACTGAGTAGCAATAAAGCCCGGATTTGGTATATATCAAGTAATAATTAGAATAATTCTAAAAAAGTGGGCATACCTGTATAGATGCTGGGTTTGTGGCTGGGTATAGGTTGACCACTAACGGCGGGCTCGCATACTCCCCAGCTTTTAGAGCTATGTTGCAGAGGTTGATAAAACAGAGGTGGTTTGAAGTCCTATTGAGCACCGTCGTTGCGATTGGTTTAATGTGGCGGCTGTGTTTCTATTTCTGGGATGTCAGTTTGTGGCATGACGAACTATTGTTGGCTCTGAACATTGTTGAGCGCGGCCCTATCGAATTAATGGGGCCATTGGATTACAACCAAGCGGCGCCACTTTTATTTTTATTGGTTGTGGAGTGCTTTACGCTTCTATTCGGCGATGCAGAATGGGTCTTACGGTTATTGCCCTGTTTAAGTGGCTGTATGGCCGTGGTTTGGATGGCATATTTTGGGTGGAAATACTTAGACAGGGGTGTCGCACTATTTGCCTGTGGTCTGATCGCTTTTGCCAATCCGTTGACGATGTATACGGTTCAATTTAAGCAATACTCTGGTGATTTATTGGCCTCTGTAATTGCACTGCATCTGTTTACTTTGGTGCCGAAGTCGAGCAGGAGAGGTGTGGCATGTGCATTGTTAATTATGCTGCTGCCTTGGTTCTCTTTTTCGTCGATTTTTGTGATAGCAGGTTTAACTGGAGGATACGGTTTATTCTATTTCTTTCAAAAAGACCGTGATCAAGTGGTTCGGGTCGCTACTCTGGGACTGGTTGGTGGCTTGAGCTTCATCGTTTACTATTATTTTTTGATTCGGCCAATGTCGGCAAATCAAGAGCTCGTTGATTTTTGGCAGGACTTTTATTTTTGGGAGCCGTGGCTGAGCGGGCGAAACTATCAACTGTTTCAGGCGGGGATGTTCTATATCGTCAAAATCCATTCCGTTGGGACCATGCTAATGCTGTTTGTTGCGGCTCTCATTGGTCTTTGGAAGCAACCGAAAATCACTTTGCCCTGCTTGATGGTCTTGCTGGTGACGGTTGTGGCGTCTGCCATGCATAAATATCCGTTTTGCGAACGGCTTATTGTGTTTCTGTTTCCTTTTGTCGCGATTGTTCTTGGGCAATGGTTTGTATTGTTGGCTCGGATGGAAAGGGTGACGCGTTTGCTTGCTGCATTGACAGTCATTGGCCTGTTCTTGATTCACTATCCAAAGAATTGGAAATACTTGTTGAACTCGCCCGTGTATCAAGAGGTCCGAGAGAGTTTTTCTTACGTCGAGGAGAATCGGGTAGCGGGAGATCATGTGTATCTGGTCCCCCCCTTTGACCGGATGGGCATTTATTATGACGACTACACTTTGGTCTCTGACGCATCGGTGCTAGGCAGCCTTTCTGATGGCTTATTATTGAAATCGATTTCTCAAAACGCGCCGTTTTGGGTTTTGTCCGAAGCTCGTCGAGCAGATCAATCGGAATTTCTAATCCAAGTGGTAGACCGTGTAGAGGCTTTAGCCGAGGAGTTTGGTGGCGATGATCACTATGATTTGTTTTATATCGAATTTGAGCGAACGATGCTTCTGTATTTTAAACCAAAATCTGCCCAGGAAGGTAGTCTGTGAAAATTCATTTTTTCACGGTGGTTCTAAACGGCCAGCCCTACATCGAATACCATAAGCGACTCATGGAGCACTTGCCGATGCATTGGCATTGGCACGTGATAGAAGGTATGGTGCAAGACGCGGGTTTGCCTAGTAGATATCATTCTGGCGGGCGTAGTGTGGATGGGACTTCCGAATACTTAGATATGATCGAAGAGGGCGATCCAGAGCGTATCACGATTTACCGCAAGCCATTGGGTAAGCTTTGGGAGAGTGCGTGTGAAATGCTGAATGCTCCACTTGGCCGGATCGATGAGGCATGCTTACTCTGGCAAATCGATCCTGTTGATTTGTGGACTATCGAGCAAATAGAGCAAGTGTGCCGTTTGTTCGAATCGCAGCCCTCGAAGTCGGCGGCGTATTTTTGGTGCTGGTTTTTTATTGGGGAGAACAAAGTGATTTCCACTCGATATGGTTTTTCAGCAGATCCACAAAAACAATGGCTACGTGTATGGCGCTATTTGCCGGGAGATCATTGGATCGGGGATGAATCGCCCCGCTTACAGCGCCGCGGGTGCTTCGGCAGCTGGTTGGATGTTGCGATGCTAGATCCGCTTCCGCATGAAGCGACTGAATCGGTTGGTGCTGTATTCGTGCGCCGAGCATATGTGTTGCGGGAGCAAGTGCTCTTGGAGCAAGCGTATGGTGCGAGTGCCAATTTAGTTGATGCCTGGGAGCGGTTGCAGCAGTCGAAAGGACCTGTTGCTTTAAGCGATTATTTTGAATGGGGAGCAGCTTCTGTATGGGTCGACGATGCAGAAGCCCTGAGCTTGCATCAGCTAGCGGGGCATCGCTTCGGGGAGAATGTCGCACCAGATGCTCGTCCTTCATCTAAGCCTGTCGTGGTGGTCGATTGTGAGTTTTTCCAATATTCGGAGTTTTCGGGAATCACTCGTTATTGGCGCTCGATTCTGAAGGAATGGGTGGTTTCAGGTTTTGCCGACCATGTCATATGTTTGGTGCGCGGAGAGCATTTTCCAAATGTTGAAGGAGTGCACTATTTTCCTATTCGTCGATATTCAAACAAGATGCCGGCGACCGAGAGCCTTTATCTACAAGCGATTTGCGACTTACTCGGAGCCGATGTGTTTGTGTCTTCGTATTTTTCCAGTCCTATTGAGACACCGACTGTTTTTGCTGGGCACGATATGATACCGGAGCGTATGGGCTTTGATTTGGCGAAGTCGTTTTGGCAGCAGAAAGCTCATTCGATCCAAAATGCGAAGGCGCATGTGATGGTCTCTGAGAATTCTGCAAAGGATCTAGAGGCACTGTATCCATGTGTCCCCAAGGGGAGCACGGTCGTTGCACACAATGGTGTGAGCGATGATTTTCAGCCCGCAAGCGAAGAGGCGGTGACTGCCTTTCGGGAGCAGTATGGCTTGCTAAAACCATATGTGCTCTATGTTGGCGAGCGGATGAGTGTGGGAGGCTATAAAAATGCGGTGCTACTATTCCGTGCGATGCGGCAATTACGTGAGTCTATGGATGTGGAGTTGCTGTGCGTTGGAGGTGCTAGAAAATTTGAAAAAGAGTTGCGAATGCACTCTAAGGGCATGTCTATTCAGCATTTATTTCTAGACGATGAAGCCTTGCAGTGGGCCTACACTGGTGCGCATGCGTTAGTGTTCCCATCTAAATATGAAGGCTTTGGGCTACCTTTGTTGGAAGCGATGAGTTGCGGTTGTCCAGTCGTTACCTGTGATAATTCTTCACTCAGAGAAGTGGCTGGCAATGCTGCTGTGTATGTCGACGCTGATGACCCGAAAGCACTCTGTGAGGCACTTCTGTATTTGTCGGATCCGACAGTTCGAGCCGATTTCATCGCGCAAGGCTTTGAGCGAAAAAGTTCCTTTCAGTGGCATAAAACTGCGACCTTGGTGGCACAAGTGCTACAAGATGTCGCGGATACATCGATGGGTGTTCCAGTTTCTCCAAAGTTACGTGAATCGCGGCAACGTGAGGCGGATGTCGAAGAGGCATTAGGGCGCTGTGCCCTAGGTATGAAAAAGTGGGGGCAATTGGTGCAGATAGAGCGTTCGTGGAAATATGCCTTATACCGCTGTCTCAATAAATGATGCTGAAGTATGCTCAGTGATGTGTAGTGTCATCGAGGAAATGAAGCTAGCGACGTGCTATTTAGGAGCGTTGTATGCTAGGTAATGAAGGTAACTTTGCCTTGAAATGCTGCAAGGAATGACTATCAATTCTTGATATATTTTCCGTAAACCCCACGGATACAGGATGTAAAAGCCTGAAGTCTTGTGATTCTTACCCCGAATTGTGAGACAACTTTTACTCAGTTTATCTATGAATTTTGATCTTACAGTGGGGTTTGTTGTGGGTGCTGTTTTAGGCATCGCGTTGTTATATGTTGCCATGAGACGTCGATTTAAGCGTCTGGAAGATGGTCTTCGGCAGCAGCTAGATGTTGAGGCGCGCGAAGCACGATTAGCACTGCGTGAGCAGCAATCTGAAGAAGAATTGGAGATGAAGCGTCGGCAGGCAGAGTTGCATACTGCTGAACGCGATCAAACTCGCACTTCGGAGCAACTTGCAGAGCGCGAGCAACAATTAGCCGAAAAGAATCAGGAACTACAGCGGCAGCAGCGAGGCTTAGAAGATGCCGAGCATGAAGCAGCAAAGATTCGTCGACTGTATCGCATGAAAATCCACCAAATCACGCAGATGGATGAGGCGGGGGCTCGCGAGATCTTAATTCGTGACGCGGAAAAAGATTGCGCACAAGAGGTGCAGGAACTTCGTCGCCGAGTATTGTCGCGTTCCGAGGCAGAAGTTGCCGACGAAGCGAAGCGTGTGTTACTCGCCGCGATGCAACGCATCACCAGTCAGCCGATGAATGATGCCACAGCCACGGTGGTGAACTTGCCAAGTGAGGAAATGAAGGGCCGTATCATCGGTCGGGAAGGGCGGAACATCCGCACATTTGAGCACGCGACTGGCACGACTTTGATGATCGATGAAACGCCTGATTCAGTGCTGATTTCCTGTTTCGATCCTGTGCGTCGAGAGATCGCACGCATCGCATTGGAGGCCCTGCTGCGAGACGGTCGCATTCATCCGTCTAGTATCGAGGAGGAAGTGATTAAAGCTGAAGAGGAGATGCATGCGAACGTGATCGAACTCGGAGAGACAGCTTTGCGTAAATTACGCTTGAGTTCAGTGCACCCAGAAGTGGTGTCCTTGCTGGGTAAGCTACACTACCGTTTGTCGAATAATCAAAACACTTTGGCGCACTCAGTTGAAGTAGCTAATTTATGCGCATTGATTGCTTCTGAAATCGGCTTAGATCCGAACATTGCTAAACGTGCAGGGCTATTCCACGATATAGGCAAGGCCGTGGATGAGGAATATTCGGGCAGTCATGCCATCGTCGGAGCAGATATTATCAAACAGCATGGCGAAGACCCAAGAGTCGTGAATGCTGCAGCTGCCCACCATAAAGAAGTGCCAGCTGAAAGCGCCTATGCCGCCCTCGTTATGGTGGCAGATGCACTCTCTGCGGTTAGGCCCGGTGCGCGTGCATCTTCGATTGATGGGTTCATCTCACGAGTGCGTAGCATTGAAGAGATCGCCCAATCCCAACAAGGCGTAGTCGATGCCTACGCGATCCAAGCTGGGCGTGAGGTGCGTGTCATTGTGGAACCTCAGTCGATTGATGATGACGAAGCTCGTAAGATTGCCCGAAGAATTCGCTCTCGAATCGAAGAAGAGTTGAACTATCCGGGATCGATAGAGATAACCGTAATCCGAGAACAACGCTTTAGCGAAATCGCAGTATGATATATGGCCAACAGTTAATGACTTTCATCGCCTTCATCGGGGCGAGTGCCATGCTGTATTCTGCACCTAAGGTAATCTTTCTAGATTCCGGTGAGCGTGTCGTCGGGGAGGTGCTCGATACGTCGACTGATGAGACGCTCTTTTTGCAATCAGGACTCTTGGGAGAGATCTCGATTCCTCGCCAGCGAGTGATTAAGATGGAAGCCAAGCTGGCACCTAGCAAACCAAGCGTTTCACAGCCTGCAAAGGTCGCTGTAAAAGAAGAGTCAAAGTCGAAAGTCGCTTCGAGTGAAAAGCAAATCGCACTCACCGAAGAAGAGATCGACCATATTGAGGAGCGTCGTGTGATTGATACCTTGCGCGAATTTAGCGCTCCTGGTTCTTGGAATGGAAATTTACGTCTAGGTTTAAATTTAAGCCAAGGGGATCGTAAATGGACGGAAAGCTTTGTGCGAGGCAAGCTGGAGGTGAAGCCTAAGGGTAGTCTCAATTTTTATCGTTTTAGTGGTTCCTATACCTATCGAGAAACAGAGCGCAGTAACGGCACTTCATACAAATCGACGGATAAGTATGATGGCAGCTTCATTTATCGGCGTTCATTTCATGATAACTGGTTTGTCCAGAATTCAATTGGCGGTCGAGTTGATCAGATTAAGGGAATTGATCGTGAGCTTCAAGAAGCCGTCGGTGTCGGCTACAAATTCAAGCCGAACAGTCAGTTAGAAGTTTTGCTTGGCGGCGGTGGCGGCATCGAGGAATTTCATGCAGATTTTGATGATACACGAGAGGGCATCAATCCACTCATGAATGTCTTCCAAGAAACGACATGGAAGCCGTGGAGTCGCACCTCATTCGTTCAGAAATTTAATTACTACTGGAATCCCGAAGAGTCTGAGCAGTTTAATTATGTGTTAACTGCTGCCATACGTTTTCGAATCACTGATTTGGTTGGTTTAGAATTTTCGTTTAATAAAGATTTCGATAATGATATCGGTAACGGAAATTCCAAAGACGACACGCAGTGGCGTAATGCCTTAGTGGTTTATTTCTAGGGCTTGGCGTCGACGTAGGTCAGGCATTCTTGCCTGACTCCATACGGAATGTCTCGTGTAGAGTGCTTTAGGTAGAATCATTTGCTCGAACCCTGCGCTTCAGAGGCCCGTAGCTTAGTTAGAGCTTCCTGAAAAAGCTGAAGTTCGCAAATCGGCGATTTTGTTTCGTGCCGCTAAGGCCGCCGCGCTCTAAGGCTGGACAGATATTCGTGCCGCGCATCGGTCGGCATCGCATCCAGCAAGCCTTTCGAGCGTGCAGAGCAACCATCGCAACACTGGAAAAAGGCGCAAAAGAAGCTCGGAGAGCCACTTGTCGAGATTGAGCACGACGATCCCGACGTGGATCACGCTCTCGCTGGTGTGAGCCAGATTCGCCATATCCGACCGAGTGTTGCTTTGCGTTTACAGTTGCCGAACTTGCCTTCAACGGGGATGCGGTCGAGTTCGTCTTGGCGTTTGAGTTACTTCTGGACTTTAAGTTCATCCGCATTCTCTGCCGTCAGTTTCTTAGGACTGCCGAGTGGCTTGCCACTTAGGCAGATACCACGGTCTTTGCATATTTAAATTAACCACATATGAACGGTGTCCAAGTTAGGGGCGAACCGCATATTTAAATTAACCAATATTTAAATTAACCAGGCTATAAGAAAAACCCTTTCTGTAGATAATCCCAATGTTGTAGGACAAAATATTTCACCCGCGACTACTAGCGTGAGTGTATTGAATCCGACGGGCTCTGCTGCTGATGTGGCCGATGGCGGTGGCTTTACCTGGGAGCGGTCGCCTAGCTCGTCATATTTTGATTATTCTGCTGTTGATAGCATTACGGATCATTATATCGCTGATGGTGGTGTGAATGCCACAGACAATTTAGACGGCCTTTCACGAAGTAACAAAGATGACACGGACTTCTTCCTCAGCTTTCAAGTGGATATGCTGACTTTGATCGAAGCTGTTCGCTTAAGCACAGGTGATATTCTTGATGGCAGCACATCACTTAGTTTTGTCTTAGGAACATCCATTCAAGACAATGCGTTCAATCAGGATATGAATGGCCAAAACGGTAATAGTAATCCCAATGACCCTTATTCCGGAGATCCATACTCCCAAAATCTTAAAGATTTTACGTGGGATGAACTTGGGGCTGCGACAGAATCATTTACGGCGTCGGGCGTCGAACCTGTGCCAGAACCAGCGCACTACGGGATTGCCTTAGGCCTTTGTGCTCTTGCTTATCTCGCAAAGCGCAGCCGAGATGTAGAGTGAGGCTTGCCTATGAAATTTGTAGTATCAGAAACTTATTTCTAATCCGCTACCGTCAAGATCTTCTTACGCTCACGCAGATTGCTGGCCTGACCGAAATCGCTGTGCCAGAAACGCCAAGGCAATAGAGCAGTGGCGATAAAGATGATTTGACTCAGCCAAAAGGCCACCAGCCAGTAGAAGCCGCTGTCAGTGAAGCCTAATGCGACGGTGAATTCTGTTTGCGGCTATTGTGCCACAAGATGCTCACTAAAGGTGTATTTGAAAGACGGCAGCACGGACTTCCGCGTCCGCAGCAGTGGTTAGATGTATCCATTGGGGCAGAAGTTGGAACGTAAGCTCAATGCTCTAAAACTAAAAAAGCCCTTCCGGTCATCCGGAAGGGCTTTTGGTTTAGATTAATCTAGTTCAGACTACTTCTTTGCTTTTGCCTTAAGCGCTGCTTGTGCAGCGGAGAGGCGTGCAACTGGAACGCGTGGTGGCGAGCAGCTGACGTAGTCGAGGCCAACACCGTGGAAGAACTCGATCGAAGCTGGATCACCGCCGTGTTCACCGCAGACGCCGAGCTTGAGGTCCTTCTTAGTCTTGCGACCCTTCTGTGCGCCGATTTCAACAAGCTGTCCAACACCCGCTGCATCGATGGATGCGAATGGATTCTGTGGAAGGATGTCGAGCTCCTTGTATTGACCAAGGAAGGAACCAGCGTCGTCACGGCTCATGCCGAGACCAGTCTGAGTCAGGTCGTTGGTGCCGAAGGAGAAGAACTCTGCAGTTTCTGCAACTTCATCCGCTGTCAAAGCGCCGCGAGGAACTTCGATCATGGTGCCGACGAGGTATTTGAACTTCACGCCCTTCTTCTCCATGACTTCTGCAGCCACGCGGTGGACAACTGCGACTTGGTTCTTGAGCTCATCTGCGAAACCAACGAGTGGGATCATCACTTCAGGAATCACCTTGATTGGCTTCTTGAGCTTGTAGCAAGCTGCAGCTGCTTCGAAGATCGCACGAGCCTGCATCTCAGTGATTTCCGGGTAGGAAATACCGAGACGGCAACCACGGTGGCCCAACATTGGGTTGGACTCGTGAAGTGCGTGCACGCGGTTCGAGATCACGTCGACATTTACGCCGAGGGAGTTCGCAAGCTCGCGCTTGGAGGACTCGTCGTGAGGAAGGAACTCGTGAAGAGGTGGGTCAAGAAGACGAACCGTTACAGGAAGACCACCCATTGCCTTGAAGAGACCAGTGAAGTCCTTGCGTTGGAATGGGAGAAGCTTCTTGAGTGCTGCACGGCGTTGCTTTTCGTCGGCGGCAAGAATCATCTGACGCATGTAGGTGATACGATCACCTTCGAAGAACATGTGCTCTGTGCGGCAAAGCCCGATACCTTGAGCGCCGTATGCGATTGCAGACTTCGCTTGATCCGGAGAGTCAGCGTTGGTGCGAACACCAAGCTTACGGTGCTTATCAGCCCACTTCATGACTTGGTCATACATGCGGAATGTGTAGCTGTCTGCTGGCTTGAGCTTGCCGTTGAGCACTTGATCCACTTCAGAAGGAGCGGTTGCAACTGCACCAGCAAAGATTTCACCAGTTGTGCCATCGATTGAGATGTCGTCACCGCTTTTGAATGTCTTGTTGCCAATAGTAAGTGTTTCGGCACCGTAGTTGATGACGACCTCTGAAGCGCCACAGACGCAGACCTTATTCATTTGGCGAGCAACGAGTGCCGCGTGAGAAGAAACACCACCACGAGAGGTGAGGATACCTTCCGCAGCGATCATACCACGTAGATCTTCTGGAGTTGTTTCAACACGGCAGAGGATCGCGCGACCGCCCTTGGCAGCGACTGCTTCAGCTTCTGGAGCGGTGAAGCAGATCTTACCAGAGGCAGCACCTGGTCCAGCTGGGAGACCTACTGTGAGGACCTTTGCTTTCGCGACTGCAGCTGGGTCGAAGACCGCAACGAGTAGGGAAGAGATGGAGTCTGCAGGGATCTTAAGAAGTGCAGTCTTTTGGTCGATGAGACGCTCTTTAACCAGCTCAACTGCGATACGGACCGCAGCGAGACCTGTGCGCTTACCGTTACGGGTTTGCAGCATGTAGAGCTTGTTGTCTTCAATGGTGAACTCGAAGTCCTGCATGTCCTTGAAGTGCTTCTCAAGCTTCTTGCAGACTGCGACGAGTTCTGCGTGAGCGTGTGGCATTTCTTCAGCAAGCTTTGCAATCGGGTTCGCGTTACGGATACCCGCAACCACGTCTTCACCTTGAGCATTGATGAGGTATTCGCCGTAGAAGACCTTCTCGCCGTTCGCAGGGTCACGTGTGAAGGCAACACCTGTTCCACAAGTGTCACCCATGTTACCGAAGACCATCGCTTGAACGTTCACCGCGGTGCCCCATGCAGCAGGGATGCCGTATTTCTGACGGTAAAGGATTGCACGCTCGTTTTGCCATGAGTTGAACACGGCGCTTACTGAGCCCCAGAGTTGCTCGTAAGCATCTTGAGGGAAAGCTGTGCCAGTGCGTTTCTTGATGATCGCCTTGTAGCGCTTGATCAATTCCTTGAGATTGGCAGCTGTGAGCTCGTTGTCGAGTTTAACACCGACTTCGTCACGAAGTTTCTCAAGTGCACTTTCGAATGGGCAGTGGTCGTTTTCGTTGACCGCTTGCACGCCCATGACGACGTCACCATACATTTGGATGAAGCGGCGGTAGCAATCGTATGCGAATGCTTCGTTGCCAGACTCGTTAGCGAGTGCCTTAACTGTCTTATCGTTGAGACCAAGGTTAAGGATCGTGTCCATCATACCAGGCATCGACTCACGAGCACCGGAACGAACAGAAAGAAGAAGTGGGTTCTTTTCAGCGCCGAGCTTTTTGCCGAGCTGTTTTTCGATCACTGCAACCGAAGCTTTAACTTCCTTTTCCAGTGTCTTTGGATACTGGCGACCGTTGTCGTAGAAGTATGTGCAAACTTCCGTCGTGATCGTGAAACCTGGAGGCACTGGAAGGCCAATACGCGCCATTTCGGCGAGGTTGGCACCCTTACCGCCGAGAAGTTCGCGGAGTTTCGCGCTACCATCGGTTTTGTCACCGAAGTCATAGCTGTATTTTACTGCTTTAGCGACGTTGCGCTTGGCAGCCTTTTTAGTGGCTTTTTTTGCTTTTTTAGCTGGCATAAGATGCGATCTATTTTTGTGGATCGAGTTGAGGTGTTCAGGAAAATCGGATGATTTGCCCTCTTTCTGAAAAGCGTGTAGGAAAGCTATTTAGTTCTGTCTGTCAATGGATTAGCTCTCATCTAGTGCTTCCTCTAAAATTTTAAGTATTGCGGTTGTCGAATCCTTGAATTGATGGGTAGGTGTAATTGAAACATGAGTGATAAGCCTGAAAGTGACGAAAATCTCCCGAACTCTGATGAAGAGCCTTTAGTTGAAGGTGATTTGGGGCGTCGTGACCAAGGAGATCATAGTAACGATGATTCAAGAAAACAGAACCATGGCGCTGATGCCGAGCAGGATCCGTCAGCAGCTGACTCGGATGAAGACATTTTTAGCGACAGCTATCATGATGATTATGTCGATGATTACGAAGCGGAGCTCGAAGCTGAAGCGGCTGCTCGGCGCGAAGCGGGCATGTCCTTCCTCGAGCATTTGGAGGAATTTCGCTGGACGGTGGGGCGTAGTGTGTTGGCGTTTTTCATCGGTTTAATCGTTGTTGCGTTTTTTATTCAAGACATCGCAGGGTGGTTGAAATATCCGATTTTGACGGCTTACGGTTCCGTTGAGTTGGTGGATAAGAATTTGATTACGTATCGTCCGATGGGTGTGATCTCGGTCTTTTTCCAAATCGCATTGCTCGGTGGCTTTACACTTTCTATGCCTTTCGTGCTCTACTTTTTAGCGGCCTTCGTTGCGCCTGGTTTGACGGAGAAAGAGCGTAAAGTTTTAAGACCGGCATGTTTCGCGGCTTTTGTATTGTTCCTGACGGGGGTGGCGTTCGCTTTCTTTATCATTCTCCCGCTGACTTTGGCGTTTAGCGTGCGATTGAATCAGTATTTTGGTTTCGACCTATTGTGGGCGGCGTCCGACTACTACAGTATGGTTGTGTGGTTCTCCTTGGCGACCGGAGCTTTCTTTCAATTTCCGCTTTTGATTGTGATATTAGTCTATTTGCAGGTGCTGCCGGTCTCTAAATTAAAGGCCATCCGCAAGGGAGTCTTTGTGGGGCTCATGATCTTTTCTGCCTTAATGTCGCCTGGAGGTGATTTCATATCCTTGCCGCTGACGACAGGCTTTATGTATGGACTCTATGAGCTAGCTATTTGGGTGGGGCTTCGAATTGAAAAGAAGAAGCGCGAAGCTGTATTAGCTAAAGTGGACGACTAAATGGCGTAGTTTGATTGCGGAATTGACCGTAATTTTTAAATTGCGCAGTGAATTCTTTTTGTGGCATTCTTCGCGAAATATGTCGATCCCCTCACAGCATATACCTGAAAATGAACGCCTTATGGCGGTCAGGCGTTTGGATGTATTAGAGACGAGTCCTGCGCATGCTTATGATGAAGTCGTTCAACTCGCCGCTCGAATTTGTGAGGTGCCAGTTGCCTTGATCGTATTGGTTTACGAATCGAAGCAGTTTATCAAAGCGAAGGTAGGCTTTGATTTGGATGAAACGCCACGTGAAGGTTGGAGATTCAGGACGCATCTGCAGATGAACGTTTTGCGGCGCATCCGATGGTGGTGCAGGATCTGAAGATTCGTTTTTATGCGGGAGCTCCATTGATCACCAAGGCTGGACATGCGCTCGGCACCTTATGTGTGATCGATCATCGGCCTCGGCAGCTGCCTGAGCTGCAGAAAATTACTTTAGAGTCATTGGCAAAGCAACTCACCGCCAAGATGGAATTGCGCTTAGCCAATCAGGAGCTTAAGCAGGAATATCTCGACTTGGAGACTCAGCATGATCGCTTGAAGCAGCATTTTCAAATGGTGGCTCATGATCTACGCTCACCCTTTAATGGGCTTATGGGGATCACCGAATTACTATCGAATAATTATCACATGTATTCCAGTGATGAGGTGCTACAAATCTTGAAGACACTCAACCGAGCGACCAGTGAAACGTATATCATGCTGGAAAATCTGCTAGAATGGTCGAACCTAGAGGTGGGCGCACTTGATTTTGAGTTGAAGCCAATTAATGTTTCCGAATTGATCGAAGACGCCACGACAGTGCTGGCGACCATGATTGAAAGTAAAGGAATCGACTTGCAGGTCACTGTGCCAGATGGCGTGACAATTTGCGCGGATGAATTGATGCTTGGTTCTGTGTTGCGTAATTTAACCAGCAACGCGATCAAGTTTACTCATGATGGAGGCCAAGTATGTTTGCGGGTGCAGTCGGATGAAGCGGGGCTGGTTTTTGAAATTATCGATAGCGGCATCGGTATGGCGCCAGATCAGGTAGAGGCCGTTTGTGTGGCTCGGTCAGTAAAGAGTGTCGTCGGCACAGACGGTGAGCGCGGAAGTGGTGTTGGATTCATGCTAATCCATCAATTCTTAGCGAAGCATGGCTCAAAACTTGAGTTGAGCTCAGTTGTCGGTAGCGGAACGACAGCTTGTTTTACTTTGCCCTTTACCAACTGCTAATCTACTTAGCTCCAGCTGAGTGCCAGATTTGCTCGATCAGCTCGCACTCGATCGCGTCGCTGGTTATTGCTTGCCCGATTTTGGACATTGTGACGAAACGTAGGCGACCGCTGCGGTTTTTCTTGTCGCGTTGCATTGCGGCCATGAGGTCGACAACTTGAAGCGCCTCTTCCATGCGAGTCGGCAATTGAAACTGCTTAATAATTCGCCGCACGCGCTCGATATCTTCGGCCGGGATTTGGTTTAAATGAACAGAAAGTTGAGTCGCCAATTCGAGGCCGATGGCAACAGCTTCCCCGTGAAGGTATGCGCCGTAGCCAGCTACATTCTCAATGGCATGTGCGAAAGTATGACCGAGATTAAGGAGCGCGCGTCCACCTGTCGCGGCGGTTTCTTTTTCATCATCGGCGACGACTTGTGCTTTGATTTCGCAACAACGTCGGATGACTCCAGGTAATTCTTCGGATGAGGCGTCTAGGCCATCAAGTGCTTCTAATTGAGTGAACAGGTCGATGTCGGCAAGCATACCATATTTGATGACTTCTGCCATGCCTGCGGCAAACTCACGGGGTGGCAGGGTTTGCAGTAAGGCGGCATCGATGTAAACCGCTTTAGGCTGCCAGAAGGCCCCGACAAGATTTTTACCTTCAGGTAGATTGATGCCAGTTTTGCCTCCAACAGAGCTATCCACGATTGAAAGCAATGTGGTTGGAATCTGATAGAAATCAATGCCACGCAGGTAGCTCGCGGCCACATAGCCAGCTAGGTCGCCGATCACGCCTCCGCCAAAGGCGAATAATGCGCAATCGCGGTTCGCTGCTTGGCTGGCAAGGAAGCTGAGGGATTCGCTAAAACGTTCAACCGATTTAGTCTGCTCGCCATGCGGCAAAGACAAGATCTCTGCATCGTTGAACCCTGCTTGCGCTAAGTAGCTAGGGTGTGCATTGAGCACGCGAGCATCGCTGATGACGCGGACACTGCGACCAGCCGCTCGAAGCTTCGCGACATCTGCTCGAAGTGCGGCGGCGCTATCACTGAAGTGAATGGGGTAGGAGCGCTCTGCGAGCTGAACAGTAAGTGATGCGGTGGACATATGATATAAAATGCTGAAAAAACTGAGATGCTGAAAAGCTGAAAGAAATCGATTATGAACCGCCCTCAATTCCGAAAATCGCGTTAGCGTAGTTCCTTGCAGAAAATGGCTGAAGGTCGTCAGGTTGCTCGCCTAGGCCTACGAAATAGATCGGTAGCTTGAGCTCTCGGTAAATGCCCACGAGGGCACCGCCGCGGCTGGTCCCGTCGAGCTTGGTGATGATGAGGCCTGTCAGCGGAAAGCTCTTGTGGAAAGCACGGGCCTGCTCGATTGAGTTCGAGCCGAGGCTGCCATCGACGACGAGCCAGCTGTGGTGTGGGGCTGTCTCGTCTTGTTTGTGGATCACACGGAGCATCTTTTCGAGTTCCTTCATGAGGTTGCTCTTCGTGTGTAAGCGGCCCGCGGTGTCGAGTATCACTAGATCGCGTTGACGGCTCTTGGCGGCAGCCAGCGCATCGAATGCAACAGCTGCGGAATCGGCACCATGCTGACTTGCCACAATATCAATATCTAGGCGTTCTGCCCATGACTTGATTTGCTCATTGGCGGCAGCGCGGAAGGTGTCGCATGCTCCGAGGAGCACTTTGTATCCTTCATTCTGATACAAGTAACTCAGTTTTGCTGAAGTGGTTGTCTTGCCGGCTCCATTGACGCCGATAAGGCTGATGACTTCTGGATAGTTTTTGCCAATTTCGACACGGCCTTCGGCGCCCTCAAGCACACGTGTTAAAACCGTTGCTCCAATCTTCGCCGCATCTTCCCCACGCATCGACTTATCGGTTTTGTAGGCGGCTTTAATTTCTCCGATGATATCTTCGACAGTCTCATGGCCGAAGTCAGCCGTGTAGAGCGCTTCTTCCAGTTCTTCTAGTGCGTCTTCATCGAGCTTGGCACCTGAGAAAATACCCCCGAAGGCTTTTTGAAAGGTCGGAGTCTGGCGCTTGAGTCCGTCTTTGAATTTTTTAAAGAGTCCGCGCATGGTTCAATGTCCTTAGTCTTCGGCGGTTCGCAACGGACGGTCGATCTTGTTCTTCATTTGATCGAGGATGCCGTTGATGAAACGCTTGGAATCAGGGTTTGAATAGATCTTTCCGAGTTCGATCGCCTCATTGATACTGACAATTGGCGGGATGTCTTTGCGCTGGAGTAGCTCGTATATCGCTAGGCGCAGCACGGAGAGGTCCACCTTCGCGATACGCTCAAAAGTCCAATTTTTTGCGTGCGCTTTAATTTCATCGTCCACTGCATCCATATGTTCGATGGCTCCATGGATGAGTTCTTCGGCAAATGCATAGTGTTCGCGAGGGTGGTCTAGCGATTCAATGAAAACACGCACGGCATCATTGATTTGCTCTGGTTTGTTGAGCTCCCACTGGTAGAGAAATTGCACCGCTGCCATGCGGTTTTCACGGCGCTGTGATGGGCGCTTTACTGGTTTTTCGTTGTCTTCCATTTTTTTGTAAATTGTGCCATTTCGAGGGCAGCTAGGGCGAACTCACGTCCGCGGTTGATTTCTGTGCCAGCACGTTGCTCGGCTTGTTCGCGGGTCTCAACGACAGTGATGCCGTTGATGACAGCCACCTCAGTTTCGGCGGCGATGTTGTGTAAAGCGATGGCGCAGCTGTCTCCGATCACGTTGTGGTGATTCGTCGCGCCTGCGATCACGAGGCCAATTGCGATGATCGCATCGAACTCACCCGAGCGGGCGAGTGTAGAGACCGCAAAGGGCAGCTCGTTGGATCCTGGGGTGCGCTCAACGACAGGTTTCGGTGCGCCAGCAGCCTCTAAGGCCTCGCAGGCATGGTGCAGCAGCGAGTCCACCAGCGACTCATTAAAGCGCGCGGCGATAATGGCAAAACGAAAACCGCTGCCATCAATTGCTTGGATACTAGGACTGTCGAGACTCATAGTGAGGGATGAATAAGAACGTCGAACGTCGAACATTCAACGTCGAACTTCTAATTCTAAAGGTCGCGGCGTGGGTCCCTCCGCGTCAGATTGAGTGAATTACCCACGAATCGCACGAATTTGCGCGAAGCTCTTCTGTGGTAACGGTTGGGTGAGGAAGGCGGGAAAGCAGAAAACTAAGATTGGAATTATTAGGTAGCGGCGCGGGTCCCTCCGCGCCATCACTGGAGTTCAGGTTTGTTTTAGGCAGAATAATTGGTAGCAGAATAATTATTTCATTAGGACGCGCCTACGCTACCTTTTCGTTTTTTAAGCTTCTAACTCCGAAGTTCTAGCTTCTAACTTCTTTTCAATGTTCACATTGCTCAAAGAAGACGGTCAGGCGCGGCGTGGGGTGCTCAAAACACGCCATGGCGATATCCAGACCCCGATTTTCATGCCCGTCGGCACACAAGCTACGGTCAAAGGGATGACACCTGCGCAGATCAATGAGGTCGGCGCGCAAATCATTTTGGGTAATACCTATCACTTGAACATCCGCCCGAGCTCTGAGTTGGTGAAGGAAATGGGCGGGCTGCACAAGTTCATGAATTGGGATAAACCGATACTAACCGATAGTGGAGGCTTCCAGGTGTTCAGCCTTTCCAAGCTGCGTAAGATCACTGAGAAGGGCATTGAGTTTCGATCGCACCTCGATGGGCGGAAGTTGTTTCTGGGACCGAAAAATTGTTACGAGATTCAGAAGAACCTTGATACTGATATCGCGATGGTGCTCGATGAGTGTCCGCCTTATCCCTGCGAGCGCGAAGAATGTGAAGCAGCCGTTGCGCGCACGATTCGTTGGGCGGGGGAATTTTTAGGTCACGCCACCGAAGATGGCTTTATTGAATCCGGGCACCATGTTTTTGGGATCATCCAAGGTTCGGTGTATGACGACTTGCGTCAGCACTGTGGTCGTGAGTTGGCTAAAATGGATTTCCCAGGTTATGCAATTGGCGGCGTCAGTGTCGGCGAACCCGAAGAGGAAATGATTCGTCAAGTGGCTGCGACCGCACCGGTGATGCCGAAGGAGAAGCCGCGCTATGTAATGGGTGTCGGCACACCGCCGCAGCTCTTGAAGATGGTTGGTTTGGGCATGGATATGTTCGACTGTGTGATGCCGACCCGATTGGCAAGACACGCTGCCGTCTTTACTCCCGACGGTGTGCTGAATTTAAAGAACGAGCGTTTCAAGTTGGATCCGAAGCCAATCATGGACGCGGACAACTATACCTGCCGCAACTTCAGCCGCGCGTATCTGCGTCACTTGGTGCAGGCGAAGGAACTCCTCGCGCATACCTTACTCTCGATTCACAACACGCACTTTTTCTTAGATCTTATGGAGCAAGCACGTGCGCATATCGAGGCGGGTGATTATGCGAGTTGGAGTGCCGCCTGGATCGAGCGCTATAATGCTGGAGATAAGTAGCCGAAGCTCGCCATACGATGGTGCCTAGAGAGCTTTAACTACTTTAATTCGCCACTGATCTCGACCTGGCGGAATTCAGCCTTGTCGTCAAACGTGCCGAAACCGACTCGACCTGCTGGATACGTCGTGTCTGTCGCGGTCATAAATGGAGTGACCATATCGTCTACGTAGATCGCAATCGCGCCAGTCGCATCGTGACTGACTCGAAGTGTGTGCCAGTTGTTCGTGGTGAGAATCGTAGGTGGTAGGGACGGTGATTGAATCACGCTGCGTGTGTCTCCATCGACTCGTATGATAATGTTATGAGTCGCGTTGTCCGCGTCATTACTAATATGCGCGTAATAAAAATGGGTCTCATCAACATAGCCGAAAATGAGGACGATGTCGCGTCCAACTACACTTGGTAATTCCAGTGAGCGCGCTTCGACCGTGAGGTCAACATTGCGCCAGTTGCCAGGTGCTAGGGTGTAGCCCTCGGGGCGTCGCACCATTCCGCTGACTTGCCCAGGTGTGTCGGTGAGCGAATAGAGATTTGTCGAGAGTGCCCATGTGGCACCGGGCGTCGCATACATGCCTTCTGGTAAAGTGGCATCGGCGAAATCAGTGGACCAGTTTGCCGGTGTGAAAGCTCGCGGTGATAGTGTTAACGCTTGGAAGAATTTCTTCGAGCTGTCCATTGAGTCTTCTACTGAGAATGTGGTGCCGCTTCCTTCGACGACATCTCCGAGTGGCGTCCATATAGCTAAGTCTTCGGACTCGAATACTTGAAAAGAGCGATTCTCAACTGTGTCGACAGTAAGCGTCGCCTGCTGAGGGAGCACTTGGAGTGAGATTGGCGCGGCTTCAAGGGCAAGCGGATCGCTTAGGTTGACTCCTTTGAATGCGTAGATGTCGTCGATGCATAGAGAGGCATTTCCAAACTCGGAACTAGAACCCGTTGTTGCAATGCTGAGCAGGTGAGTGATGGGTGCTTCGGCTTGACGTCTGGCGAAGATTACGTCGCTGATCGCGGTCGGTTGATCATAGACGCCCCCCTTGATATATGCCTGCCATGTTTGCCCCGCAGAGGCAAACCCCCGGTTGTCGGCGACCATCCAAACTTTATACCAAGTGTCCGTAGCCAGAGCAGCGATGGGGCTTCCGTTGTTCGCTGCATCGATAAATCCATTGGTGCCTGCGGGACCATCATAGAGATCGAGGTCGGTGCCGCTGGTGAGGCGTATTTGCGGCTCAAAATCACCTTCTGTGTAAGTTGCCGGATCTGCTGGATCTAAGGCACTCACACCATAACTGTGCCGGAGATTTGTAGCGCTTGTCTTGAAGCGGAAGAAGGTGGTGATGGTTTCACCGACCTGCGTGGTGAAGGGAAGTTCACGCGCGGCGATAGCGTTGGTACTCGGAGAGGCGTCGACAGAGGCGGCACGTTGGAGATAGTGATTTCCATCGGCTTCAACAGCCACGATATTGGATTGCGAGCTCGCATTGGCGAGATCCCATGCATCGAGGGGTGAAGGTTGTTCAAAATCATCTACCAGCTGCCAGTCTGACTTTGCTGGAGGAAGGATGTTGGCATGACCGATATCTACATGCAGGTCATCAAAATAGACCGCGGAAGTGCTTGAGGCGGGCGAGGCTGGATTCAAAATCCACATGAACGTGTGCAGTGCTGCGGCGTCACCATTACGCACTGCCACGGAATTGCGCACCAGTGTTGGCGCGGTGAAGGCGCCTCCTTGAACATACAGATCCCAATTGTTGTTTATGTTATCAATCTGGCACCAAATCGAATACCATGTATTTGCTTCGATCTCAAAACCCGGAGTAAAGCTGCCGCCCTCACGCACTGAAATAAACGGGGAGGGCGAGTTGTTGCCGAAGTATGAGCGCATCTGGACTTCGAAGTCCGCAAATTGATTTGGGTTCGTCACGTCGCTCAAGCCCCAGTTATAGTTGTGTAGAATGTCGGTTAGGTAGAGTCTGAAAAATAAAGTTCCGAAAGCGTTATCTGGGATTTCTGGCACAGGGACTGTGGCAATCAGCTGGTTCGATCCAACAGCTTGAATGCGTAGCACGCGATTTGCGGCTCCTTCTTGAGGGTCATCCACGACTTGAGCGGAAGTGGCGGATATGGAGGTCGAGATATTGTTCAACTCACCGCTCTCGAAGTTGTGAACGGTTGCCCAGTCGGATGCGGTTCCAATGGGTGGTTCATTGACTCCTGAATCTGGATCGTCCAGCACTCGGTAGATTGTGCCATTTTGCTTCGACAACATGTAGAGTTCGTCTGAATGATCGACACCAAAGCGTAAATCAGCACGTGTGCCACCCACCACGGACTTGAAGGTTGTGAGCGTGCCTGCGACTTTGATGCCTACGGTTTTCGGAGGTGCAGGTGTGCCCCCAGTTACCGTGGATCCTGGCAGCTCAAGTAATGATTCATCGACAGCGTAAAGTAGTCCACTTGTGATGTCTCCGAAAACGTATTTTCCATGAAACGATGGTATGGCGGCACCTCGATAAACATACCCTCCAACGACCGCGGCACCCCCACTACCGTGGTCGTATTGCGATACTGGGTAACTGTAAGTTGCGGGCTCTGGGGGTGAATTTACTGGCCCTGTGTCTGGGCTCGGTAAGGGATAGACGTGTGCCTTATCTGTGTAGGTAAACAGAAAGGAACCTTCCCGCACGGGCCAACCGTAGTGGTGACCTTTTTTGACGAGCTCGATCTCTTCGATCGTTTGTTCTCCGATCACACCACAGAACATTTTCCCTGTTCCTCCTGTATCCCATGAAATACGATGTGGGTTACGGAATCCATAAGCGTAAATTTCGCGGACAACTGGAAACCCATCGCCCGGCGTTGGGTCGCTCGCGCCAATGAATGGGTTGCTATTGGTTGCTCCCGAGGGGATGTAATAGTTGCCATTTGTTGACAGCGTAAAGTCAGTTCCAGAGTGCCCATTGGCGAGGAGTGGCGTGATGCGAAAAATCGTTCCCAAGGGCGAATCGATCCGGCCCATGTTCTGCGGTAGATTCAAAACCATGGAGCCGCCGTCGCCGACGCACAGAAACAAGGAGCCATAATTTTCGTCTCCAAGAGAGGCGTTCGGATCGAAGGCGATCTCTTGCTGTCCATGAAAATGGTAGGGGTAGGCAACCCGTAAGACTTCGCGCATTGTGAAATTTCCCGAAGAGGTCGTTAGACTATTGTCCGAAGGATTTGTCATCGTCCACTCCGTGAGGATGCTGACCTGAGATGTAGTCGGGCTGACTGGACCGATAAAGTCTGGAGTGCTGGCACTAGGCGATTCGGTGTGTGTCGTGTAGAATTTTCCGTAGCCAGGAGTGCCTGAAGAAAAGAACTCGGGGTGAAATGCGAAAGAAGAAAATCCAGAGCCAAGACCAGGTGAATCGATGAAATTCGGAAAGTGATCCGACATGTCTAAAAACTCTGTGGCTGAGTTCGCACCCGTGCTAGCGATCACCCAGAACTTACCGCGTAGATCATTGCAAAAAAGACGAACCCCATCAGGGCAAGGTTTCACATGGTTGATTCGCGCGCGCGGTGCGGTGCTTTTACTCGCAGGTATGGTGAGCCATGGCTCGATCTCGATGTTGAGCCCTAATGGGATCGGCGACGGGAGTGGATTAGTCAGCTGTGCATGAGCACTCGTGCACAATGCAAAGGTGAAGAACGCGACGCATATTGTGTGTCGCTGAATCCGCATACTCTTGGCATGGCGCAACAAATGATGTAGCGAGAGGATGGGGGTAGGGAGGGGCATAGCCATGAGTGCAAGAATGCATTTAAGTTTAGGGGAGAGTCAACCTATGTTGAGCACTGCATTTTACAATCTCGAAAAGCCTCAGGGTCGTTCTATGGCTGTGATCAAATGTGTTTAGATACACGCCTTCAAGGATTGCTACTTCCGTTCTCTCATCTTCTGATTTGCCTTAGTGAGGGCTTCTTTGGCGGTGTCGATAATTTCGATGATTTGCGCGGGGAGTTTCTTTCGATGGGTAGTGATGGCATAGAAGCGCTCTTTTACACCGGGTATTTTTTCAATACGCAGCAGCTTGCGTTGTGCGAGCTCGAATTGGACACCAACTTCGGGGACAAGTGCTAGGCCAGCTCCTGAGAGGGCGAGCATTCGCAAGAGACCGGCATCATCGACTTCAGCTTGAACAATCGGGCGGATATCAGAGCGAATCATTAAGGCATCGAAATCGATTCGCGCGGAGGTTTTGGAAGAGGGCAAAAAAATCGGGATTTCTTTGAGCCATTTCGGGAATTTGACCTTAGGTATTTTAAACGGTGGGCGTCCGACTAAATACACGGGCATCTCGCCGAGTAAGTGCGCATCGAGGTGATCGGTATCGAGTTCGCTGAGAGGGAAGTTGGAGAGCACCAAGTCGAGCTGGTGCTTTTTGAGTTTATCCAGTAATTCGGATGATTCGTTTTCAATCACTTGGACTTTGGTCTCACCTGTCATGGCAAGCGGGCGAACAATTTCAAATTGCAGGACTTTGGAGAAGGAGGGCATGGTGCCGATGCGCACGGTTTGTGGACCGGGGCTATGATGGCTGGCAAACCAAGCACGAAGCTCGTCGCCAGTTTCGAAAATATCTTCTGCGTATTCAAGCGCGGTTTGTCCGGCTTCAGTCAATACGAGCTTACGCCCTTTGCGATCGAAGAGTTGAGTGCCAAGCGATTCCTCAAGGTCTTTAAGCTGTGAGCTCAAGGTCGATTGCGAAAGGCCCAGTGCTTCGGCAGCTTTATTGACGCCGCCTGCTCGCACGATCGTTCGAAAATAGAGCAAGTGGTGGTAGTTGAGCCAAGGTAGTTTCATATATAGATTAAAGCGAATGATTACTTCTAAACTATCTATTATTCATATTTTTAGTTTTGTGGCAAACTGTGTGCATGAAAAATATTCTAACACACAGTGAAGCGTTTCTCTTACAGAACAGCCCTCGGGGGAGCCGTTCTAAATGGAGACACTTCTCCAAACTTTACTCAACACGTGGCGTCGCTCAAGTGCGACCACCGCCTGCGGGTAGGCCGCGGCGAGAGCCTTCACATTAAAGGTCAGTGTTTTGTCCATCCACTGACATATGTAAGCCAGCTTTGGTAGTTATGAGATGCCAATGCTGGCTTCTTTTTTTTTGCGTTCTCGATAAACGCTTTAAGACTTACTTTCTTCCGTATCTAGACCCATTGTTCTAGCGCGCTCTTGCCAGCGCTCTCTGGCGAGGACGCGCATGTCGACGACGGCATCTGTCTCGTCGATGATTTCGATTCCGATCAGAGTTTCAACGAGATCTTCGAGAGTGACCAGGCCTTTTACACCACCGTATTCGTCGAGTAATATGGCGATGTGCTGACGCTTTTGTAAAAAGTGATCAAAGAGCTCGGTAAGTATGATTGAGTCGCGCACGGTCATGATGTCACGGCGTATGCTTTGCAGCGAGTCCTCGCCATTACCTTTCGCGCAACTCATTAGCACATCGGCCCGTAGCACGAAGCCCGATATCTGATCTGTATCTCCTCGATACACTGGTAGACGTGAGAAAAGACGCTTGGATACTGTGTCGAGAGCTTCCTGGATGGTCATCGATTCTGGGAGCGATGCGATGACGGTGCGCGGCGTCATAATGTCTTGTGCACTCAGATTGCCGAGGCGAAATAAGTTTCTTAAAATTCGAGATTCGCTTTTAGGCATGTTGCCAGAAGACTCACCGATACGTGCCATTGAGATCAGTTCATCCCTGCTGAAGGCGTGTGCTTTTTTACCACGTGAGACCCATTGAGTGAGCTTTTCGGAGATCCAGACGATTGGGTATAGTGACCAGATTAGAAATTGGACAAAGAGGGTCGTAGGACCGATCAGTTGTTTCCAGTAAACGGCACCCAGTGTTTTCGGGACGATCTCGGAGAGAAATAAAATCAGCAGGGTCATGATGGCGGAAAAAAGACCGAACCATGCACTTCCAAAGACGACGGTTGCTTTGGCGCCAGATAGAATCGCTCCGACAGTATGTGCGATCGTATTTAAAGTAAGGATAGCTGCCAAAGAACGATCGACATTTTCAATTTTCAATCGGCGTAATCGCTCCGCATGCTTTGGACGTTTTGTCCGCATGCTCTCAACATATGAAGGCGTGACACTCAACAGTGCCGCTTCCGCAATCGAACAAAGAAAAGAAAAGCCAAGCGCCAAGAATATCGATCCGATCAGGATGATTACATCCATTTGTGTTGCTTCACGGCTAACTTCGATTGGACCTGCGGCAACGGCTATGGGCAAACATTCAATAAGGAGCATGTGCTGACTTCATCTGAGAATGAGAGAGCTGACAAGTGGGAACATTGGCTTGACTCGACTGAGTCTGTCGATGGTTAGGTCGACACTAGCAACACGATAAACTAAGCTTCTTTCGGGTAGTTGATTGAGGCTGCGGATTTACGTGGATACTGTTCAGGCGTGAGTATTGTGATAAGGTAGGAAAGACAGTAAGAAACGTGAGCTGCTTTGTCGTTGCGGCGATTACACAAAAAAGCCGCCCCTCATAGGGACGGCTTTTGTTTGAAATCGTTTTTGAAAACTTACGCTTTGGCAGCGTTGTAGTTTTCTTCCGCAGCGTTCCAGTCGACGACGTTCCAGAATGCTTCGATGTATTTTGGGCGAAGGTTCTGATACTTGAGGTAGTAAGCGTGCTCCCAAACATCGAGTCCGATGACAGGCTTGCCCTCAACTTCAGCCACACCAGTCATGCATGGGCAGTCTTGGTTTGGAGTGGATGTCACTGCGAGTGAACCGCAAGGCTTCACCACAAGCCATGCCCAACCAGAACCGAAGCGTGTCATGCCAGCTTTGGCAAAAGCTTCTTTAAGCGCGTCAAACCCGCCGAGCTCTGCGTCGATCGCTGCTGCAAGCTCACCTGTAGGTGCGCCGCCGCCATTTGGGCTAAGGATCTTCCAGAAGAAGCTGTGGTTAGCGTGGCCACCACCGTTGTTGCGCACTGCGCCGCGCTTTTCAGCAGGGACGGCGTCAAGGTTGCCGATGATTTCGCATAGGCTCTTGTCTTCGAGGCCGGTGCCTTCGAGTGCTGCGTTCAAATTAGTGACGTAAGCATTGTGATGCTTGTCGTGGTGGATTTCCATTGTGCGAGCGTCGAAGTGTGGTTCGAGCGCATCGTTTGCGTATGGGAGTGCTGGTAGTTCGTGAGCCATATGTATTATTGATTCTTTGTTTGTATGAAAAGGAGTGACGAAGATGAGACGCTAAATGAACCCTGTCAAACGAGGGTTGGGGAAATTAGCATGAATTTGATACTGTCGACCTATTTAGACACTTATGTCTATAGGAAGGGAGCTTTCTTCTTCAATTTATTGGAGTTTCGCCCTCATCCTTGAGCTGCTTCTTTGCTTTGTTGTCGTCGCGCTTTTTATCGAAGAAGGCTTTGAGGATCTGATGGTTCAGTTCTTCCATGACGCCGCTGACGGATTCGAACTTGTGGTTACTCTCGGGGAGGTTGCCGAGGTCGGTGGCGCCGCCGACGCAGCCCATCTTGGGATCGGGGAGGCCGTAGTAGACTTTACCCATGCGTGCGATGACCATCGCGCCTGAACACATCGGACACGGTTCCTTGGTTACATAGAGCGCGCATTCGTTTAAGCGCCAGTCGCCGATGAAGCTGGCTGCCTGCGATATTGCCAAAATCTCAGCATGTGCGGTGGGGTCGTTGGTGGAGCGTGATTGGTTGTGGGCGGATGCGATAATGCGGCCTTGATACTCGATCACTGCGCCAATCGGCACTTCATCCTTTTTCCACGCTTCGATCGCCTCATTGTAGGCGTGCGTCATATAATAGTCGGCGTCGCGATTGAGTTCAGAAGGGAAGATTTTTTCGAATGGGCAGTTCATGGTGAGATGCGGGATACGGGATATGGGATATGGGATACGGGATATGGGATGCGGGCCCCATGCTTCGTCTTCCAGGCTGCGCAGGACAGGTGCGGGACGTTGGATACGTGATGCGTGATTTGAGATGGGATACGGATAATTATACTCGGATCTCGAATCCCGCAACGCGTATCTCAGTGCATACTTGACTTTATCAGCAGAGCCTGTTGTCTCGCCGCTTTCCTAATTATCTATGGCAAAAGCAGAAAGCGAAGAATACGTCGAAGTTGAAGGCAAGATCGTAGCCGTCCTACCGGGCACTATGTTTCGGGTGGAACTTGAAAACAAACACCAAGTGCTCGCGCACATCTCTGGTAAGTTACGCAAGCACTTCATTAAGATCACCACCGGTGATACCGTAAAGATGGAGATGAGTCCCTACGACCTGAACAAGGCACGTATCGTTTACCGCCTGCGTAATGCACATGTGAATCGTGGTGCACCGAAGCGTAGTTTCGGTCCTCGCCGTCGATAGTTATTGGGGAAATACTGAGAAGCTAAAAGGCTGAAAAACTGAAAGACACCGTGAGTACGGTGTTTTTTTATGCCTGCATATCGGGACAAATGCTTGCTTCCGGCTCATTTTCGGGTGTCTTGGAAGACTCCACTTTAAAACATCTACCAATTAGCAACCATTATGAGTAAAGCATACCCATCCATTATCGATACTGTGGGCAATACCCCACTTGTTAGAGTCAACAACACAACTGCTGGCATCGATGCCGACATCTATGTGAAATGTGAATTCTTCAACCCGCTCGCGAGCGTGAAAGACCGTATTGGTAAGGCAATGATCGAAGCCGCAGAGCGCGACGGTAAGATCGGCGAGGGAAGCATTATCATTGAGCCGACTTCAGGTAACACCGGTATCGCGTTGGCATTCGTTTGTGCGGCAAAGGGCTACAAGTTAATCCTTACTATGCCTGAAACGATGTCGATGGAGCGCCGTGTATTGCTCCGTATGTTGGGTGCTGAGATCGTTCTGACTCCCGGGCCAAAGGGTATGCCGGGCGCAATCGCACGTGCCGGTGAGCTGGTCGAGGAATACGGCGAAAAGGCATTCATGCCACAACAGTTCGAAAACCCTGCAAATCCCGAAGTGCACCGCCAAACAACTGCGGAGGAAATCTGGAAAGCCACTGATGGCAAAATCGACGCGTTCGTTGCGGGCGTTGGCACGGGCGGAACGATCACTGGTGTTTCTGAAGTGATCAAATCACGCAAAGAGCTGCTGACGGTCGCTGTCGAGCCAGAAGCGAGCCCCGTTATTTCAGGTGGTCAGCCTGGTCCGCACAAGATTCAAGGTATCGGCGCTGGATTCATCCCCAAGAATTGCAATACCGACATTATCGACGATGTGATCAAAGTCTCTAATGAAGATGCCTTTGCCACAGCTCAAGCACTTGCTGAGAAAGACGGCATCCTTTGCGGTATTTCAACGGGTGCCAATGTTTGGGCCGCGATGCAGCTTGCAAAGCGCCCAGAAATGGCTGGCAAGACAATCGTGACGGTTGCCTGCAGCTTTGGTGAGCGTTATCTCTCCACGCCACTCGCTGAAAAGGCACGCGAAGAGATGGCCGCCGCAACTGCTGGATAAGCAAATCGTTCAATTTGCCAGAAGCCTCGGATCAGACTCCGAGGCTTCTTTGTAACCCCCCCTTTTTTTTAACTGAAGTAATACTTATGAAAAAAACGATTCCCTCACTCGCGCTTGGACTTGCTGCCGGCGCTTTCTTTTTCACTGGTTGCGGGCCGCAATCAGACGAAGCATCTAGCTCCGCAAGCTCGAAGCCTGCTGAAGTCACTATTCCAGATGCGCCAGATGCAGCCATGAAGACAATCTTCACCGAGCTTAGCGACGGTAATGGTGGTATCCTGTGGCAAGCGATGCCTGCGAGCTATCAAGCGGATATCAACAAGATCGTCCAGCTCGCTGGAACGAAGATTGATGCCGAGCTTTACGATCAGACATTTGCGCTCGTGGGGCGTCTCGGTCAGATTGCAGGGAAGCAAAAAAGCTTCATTGTCAATACTGCGCTCATGGGGCAAATGGAAGCCGCTCAGAAGCAGCAGCTCGAAGATGGCATCCCGGCGATGGTTCAAGTGCTTGAAGTATTGACAACTAGCGACCTTGCTACGATCGCGAGCTTGAAGACCTTCGATGGTCAGCGCTTTTGCGATAGCACGGTGTCAGAATTGGCGAAACTTTCGATCGAGTTGTCTAAACTAGATGATTCTGAGCAGCCAACTTTGGAAGATTTGTCGGCCGCAGAGTTCTCCGTTTTGGAGCAAACCGAGAATTCAGCGACTTTAACTATGAAGGTAGCTGGCGAATCGGACTCTGCTGAGATGGTCAAAGTCGAAAACCGCTGGGTGCCTACTGAAATGGCAACGGATTGGTCAAAGAATATGAGCGAAGCCATTGCAGGCTTAGAAGCGATCTCTCCTGAAGATATCGCGGCACAGAAGCCACAGATGCTCGGTGTGTTGACCATGCTTGATGGTGTGTTGACGCAGATTGAAGCGGCAGAGACTCAAGAGCAATTTGACCAAGCTATTCAAGGCGCAATGATGCCCATCATGGGCCTCATGATGATGGGACAAGGCATGGGCGGTGCTCCTGCAATGCCAGCGGGGCCGATGCCGACGGCACCATAATCAGAATCGTTCAGATTTTCTCAAAAGGTCGCTTCCTCGGGAGCGGCCTTTTTAGTGTCTCTTCCTGAGGCGGTGTCTCTAGGGCATTCTGTAATTAGGTTGACGTATCGTAGGTGGTAGGGAGCGTTATCCTTGGCTCCAGCCTTTTCAAAGGATATCGAACCTTAGCTTATTCCTCTGAATAAACGCAGAATGCAGTAAGGACGGTTTTAAAAAATGTAGCCACGGCACTCTGTAGCAGTTTTGAGTCTAATCGGGACATTCGGCTGATCGTTACGATCAGGTCGGCAGAGCGACGCGATTACCTGCATCTCGATTTAAGTAGGGCTCAGTTCGAAAGATTACCAGCCTTGCCCACTCGAATTCATGGTGAATTACCGATTGCCACTGTGCACTGATGCCACTTTTATTTGATCTTTAACTACCTAATTTTCACACACAAGAAAGAGAAGCATGATCGTAAAACCACGTATCCGAGGATTTGTCTGCATAACTGCTCACCCACAAGGCTGCGAAGCTAAGGTGCGCGAAGAAATTGAAATTGCGAAAGCAGCCAAAAACCCAAATGGCCCGAAAAAGGTCTTGGTGATCGGCTCATCGACTGGCTATGGGCTTTCGACACGTGTAGCCGCGGCTTTTGGTTCCGATGCGGCGACACTGGGCGTATTTTTTGAGCGCCCTTCGATGAAGGGTAAGCCAGCCAGCGCTGGCTGGTATAATTCGGTGGCTTTTGAAAAAGCCGCGCACGAGGCAGGCCTCTATGCGAAGAGCATTAATGGCGACGCCTTTTCAAACGAAATTAAAGCTCAAGCTATCGAGACCATTAAAGCCGATCTTGGGCAAGTGGATCTCGTGGTGTATAGTTTGGCATCCCCTCGCCGCACGGATCCTGCTGATGGTGAAACCTACAAGTCCGTTCTAAAGCCGATTGGTGAAAGCTACACAAATCGCACCCTAGACACCGATAAAGGTGAAGTTAGCGAAGTGACCATTGAGCCCGCTTCTCAAGAAGAGATCGAGCACACTGTTAAAGTCATGGGAGGGGAAGATTGGGAGCTTTGGATGAATGCCTTGGATGATGCTGGCGTGCTGGCACCAGGCGCCAAATCCGTAGCGTATTCCTATATCGGACCTGAGATTACTTGGCCTGTGTATACCAATGGCACGATTGGTCAGGCAAAGAAAGACGTGGAACGTGCGGCTGCGGCGATCACGAAAGCTCACGATTGTGAAGCTCATGTTGCGGTCAATAAAGCCGTGGTCACTCAAGCGAGCTCTGCGATTCCAGTGGTGCCACTTTATATTTCGATCTTGTTCAAAGTGATGAAAGCGAAGGGCAACCATGAGGACTGTATCGAGCAGATGGTGCGCTTGCTTAATGAGCGCCTCTATGGTGGCGACTTGCAGCTCGACGATCATGGTCGTATTCGAATCGATGACTGGGAAATGGAAGCCGACATCCAGAAGGCAGTCGCAGACGTGTGGCCCGAAATTTCCAGTGAGAGCTTAAATGTGCTGTCAGATTTCTCCGGTTACCAAAACAACTTCTTAAAGCTTTTCGGCTTCGGATTGAACGGAGTCGACTACGAAGAAGACATCGAAGTGGATCTGCCAATGCCGAGCGCTGAATAATTTGTATCTAAATTTTTTTCATACGAAAGGACGTCCTAGTTGGGCGTCCTTTTTTGTGTGTAGGGGCGTGATTTGATGCAATGCCGCTTTGGTGATCCGCTACGTGCTACACTGTGGGAGTCAGACAGGAGTGTCTGACTTACGATAATGTAGGTTAGGCACTCTTGCCTGACCATGCGTATGGGGTTTCGAATGGTCAGGCGGCGTTCTGGAAGCCCAAGCTCACGATTGGTGGCAACTTTGGGCGCATCAAGTTGCGCCCCTACGTGTTTAGATCTCGATCTGTTCGACGATCTCTAAGTCGTATCCGTCGATGCCGACGACCTTGCGTTGTGTGCTGGAGAGCAGGCGGATCTTTTGCAGGCCTAGCGCGACCAGGATTTGTGCGCCGATCCCGTAGTCGCGAAAGTCCATTTTGCTGGGTGCGATTACACGCTCTTTGCCTTCGGTAACGCGAACGCCACCCTGAGGTTGCTCAATATAAAGCAGCACTCCGTGGCCTGCTTCACTGATCTTTTCCATGGACATTTTCAGTGAGTTGTAGCCACCGCTAGAGGATGAGCGAAAGATGTCTGCAAGCAGGTTTTCACTGTGCACGCGAACCAGTGTTGGCGCTCCGCTTAGAGTGCCTTTTGTGAGTGCGAAGTGTTGACGGTCATCGAGCACGCTGCGGAAAATATGCAGGTCGAAAGTGCCAAAGTCGGACTCGAATGGACGGGTCACGACATGCTCGACTAGGCGATCACGGGTGTGTCTATATTCGATAAGGTCAGCAATGGAGATGAGCTTCAATTCGTGCTCTTTTTTAAATGCAATCAGATCGGGTAAGCGCGCAAGCGTGCCATCCTTGTTGAGGATCTCACAAATCACGCCACTTGGATTGAGCCCTGCGAGTTGTGCGAGGTCGACAGCTGCTTCGGTGTGCCCTGCACGTTGTAATACGCCGCCGGGTTTGGCGCGGAGTGGAAAGATGTGGCCAGGTTGCACGAGTTCATCCGGATGTGCATTGGGGTTTGCGAGGATGTTTATCGTTGTCGCGCGGTCGAAAGCACTGATGCCAGTAGTGATGCCCTCAGCGGCATCGACGGAGATTGCGAAGTCGGTCTGGTGAGATTCGCGGTTATCCGATGCCATGGGATTGATACCCAAGCGGCGTAGCTGATGTCCGAGCATGGGCACGCAAATTAAACCGCGGGCGTGGAGCGCCATCTGGTTGATCGCCTCAGGGGTGGCTTTGGATGCCGCCATGACAAGGTCGCCTTCGTTCTCGCGGGCTTCGTCGTCAGTCACGATGACCATTTTGCCTTCTGCGATGTCACGGATGGCGTCTTCGATCTTGTCGAATGCGTTGGAATGTTCGTTTGCCGTAGTCATTTGTAAAAGCTGAGTAGTATTCGTCTCTCTGGCCGCTTCGCAACCGTTATCGAATGGAAGTTCATCATTCTGCATTGATTCCTGATGTATGCGACCTAGGCTCATTCTTGTGTCTGATCCTCATATCCCGCATCGACTCGAAGGGCTTGCTCAGCGTATGGGGGAGGCGCGTTTCGCGGAGCGTTTAGAGAAGGAGAAGCAGTTAATCCAACAACTTGGGCACGGTCAGGGCCGGGGCATTTTTAGCCTCGAGAACTATATCGATTTTTACGGAGTGGTGAGATGTTGCCTGCAGCTGACAGGCTTGTGGTCGCGCGCGGTGCGCAATTATCTAGATATCCATGTTGAGGCTAACGAAGTGTTTTTAGAGCGGCTACCAGCCGCATTCGATGGATTTCGTATTTTGCACTTGTCCGACTTGCATGCGGATCTGCATCCCCAGTTTGTTGCATCCGTGAAGCGTGCAATTAGCTCGGTGGAATATGATTTGGTTGTGGTGACTGGCGACTTTCGCACCTGCACTTTTGGCGATCATACAGGGGCGACCGAAGCTTCCATTGAATTGCTCGGCGAGCTCTCTGCGCCGTGCTATGCGATTTTAGGCAACCATGATTTCATGATTAAGGTGCCGAGTCTAGAGGCGGCGGGGATTCGTTTTTTATTGAACGAATCGGTGGCGCTGAAGCGTGGAGATGCCGTGTTACATCTTGTGGGTATCGATGACCCTAATTTTTATAAGACGCACGATTTCGACCACGCGTTGACTGGTGTGCCAGAGGCGGATTGCAAAATCTTGCTTTCGCATGCGCCGCAAACCTATCGAGAGGCGGCACGTCGAGGAATCGATCTGCAACTTTCAGGGCACACGCATGGAGGGCAAATTTGTCTGCCTAGTGGTATTGTTGTAGTGCATGATCGCAGTGCACCGCGGCACCTACTTGCTGGACCTTGGCGTGAAGGCGCGATGCAGGGGTATACGAGCCGAGGCACTGGTGGCTCTGGTCTGCCTGTGAGGTTGAATTGCCCTGCAGAAGTGACGCTGCATACGCTGCGGAGTGAGTGATGAACGTCGAATTTGGGGGTGAAGATCTCGCCGCAAGGGCAAAGATGAAGCCTTTTTGCCCATCCTATCTCATACCCCTCAAATCATCGTCTCAACGCATTCAAAATTGGACGTTCGATGTTCAACGTTCAACTGATCTTGAGCTACATATAGTAGCGTATGTAAGCTTTATTGCGGAGGTCTTGGAGCCACTTTTCTTGTGTGTCGCGGGCTAGTTCGCCGACGAGGACGTTTTCGATAATGTCGCGCACTTGTGAGATAGGTTGGATCATTTCCTCGCGTTTGTCTTCTGCGTAAAGGATGAAGATGGTGCCAGAAAGTTCGATGGGCTCGCTATATTCACCGTCTTGCAAGCTGAAGGCGACCTCGCTGAGTTCTTTGCGGATATCTTGGCGTTCGATCCAGCCCCAGTCACCGCCCCGGCGGCTCATTTCGTCTTGGCTGTATTTACGAGCAAGATCGCCGAAGTTGGCGCCGGCGCGGAGTTCGTTGATGACTTGTTTGGCAGTCTGGCGGAGCGGCACAAGTCCCTCGTCGGCCATGGGTGTTAGAATGATTTGGCGCAGGTGCAGGGACTCGCTTTGGTAGAACCTTAGTTTGTTTTTAATGTAGAAATCTCCGATGCGTTCTGGGCTGATTTCGGATTGAGATTTACGTGTCTGCTGGCGCATGACATTGACGACGACACGTTTATAGACGTCTTCGCGGTAATCACGTGCAGTGATGCCGCGCTCTTTTAAATAGGCTAGGAAACGCGCTCGGTCGCCGCCGAAGTCGCGAGCTATCACTTCGTCGTATTCTTGGTCGATATAAGAGGGGGGAATTAAGAGGCCTTTCTCTTCTGCCGCTTTCACGATGATGATGCGGTCGATCATGTTTTGCAGCACTTCTTTACTGATCTCGTCGATGCGTTGAGAGAATTCTTCCTGGTTTTTCGATTCCACACGCAGGCGAGGAATGATTGGGTTCAGCTCGGTGCGGAGTTGTTGCAGTGTAATGATCTCACCTTCGGCTATGGCTGCAATGCCGTTGCCCAAGCGCACGAGTGCGGGGTCTTGCGGTCGGTTACTCTGAGCGAAGAGCGAAGAGAATACTACAAGTAGGAAGAAGAATGAAAAAGTGAGTGTGCGTGGAAGCTTCATGGTCGCGCGTGGCGTGAAAGGAATTGCTTTATTTCGTCCAACCTTAGAAGTGGATCTTTCTTGGTCAAGCGGGGAAAACGTGTGCCGGTCTTTAAGAATTCTCCAGATGGTTTAGGGTGAGCGAGCCGGCAGATGAGGCGATCACCTTCACTTTCGACTCGGCGAACGCCAGCGCTTTCGGCAAGCACACGAAGTTCACTGACTGTGATCAGCGCTTGCGTGGGGCGTGGTAGTTTTCCGAACCGGTCAAGTAGCTCTTCCGCAATGGCTTGGATGGTTTCACGGTTTTCAGCCAGTGCTAAGCGTCGGTAGAGATCAATACGGAGGCGAGCTTCGGCAATATACTCTACGGAGAGCGCAGCTTCGATGACTTTTCCGGGGCGCTTATATTCCGCTTCTTTGATGGCTGCAAAACTGACGGTGCCGCTGGTGCTACGAGAGCGACTGCCGCCCTCGCCAGCTGCAATAAAGTCGAGCTTTACCTCGGCGCGAATCCGGTCGGCACCCGCTTCACCTTTGAGCCGTGCGACGCTTTGCTTCAATAGTTGGCAATATAGTTCAAAGCCGACTCCAGCAATGTGACCACTCTGCTGTGAGCCAAGTAGATTGCCCGCACCACGGAGTTCGAGGTCGCGCATGGCGATACGGAAGCCAGCACCGAGCTGATTGTGCTGCTTGAGTGCGTTGAGGCGTTTTTGTGCTTGGTCGACGAGCGCGGCATGGCGATGCAGCAACAAGTAGGCGTAGGCTTGGCGTTTAAAACGACCTACGCGACCGCGAATTTGGTAGAGTTGCGCGAGCCCGAAACGGTCGGCACCTTCGATGATCAGGGTGTTGCAATTGGGAATATCGATGCCTGATTCAATGATCGTGGTGCAGACGAGCACGTCGTATTTGCCGGCGACGAATTTTGTCATGATCTTTTCGAGTTGTCCCTCTTCCATCTGTCCATGCCCGACAGCGACGCGTAGTTTGGGGTGCATATCGTTGATCTTGGCTGCGACGGCTTCGATTGTGGAGACACGGTTGTGCAAGTAGAAGACTTGCCCGCCACGGTCGGTTTCGGCTTGAATGGCGCTTTTGACGAGCTCGTCGGAGTAGCTCTTGACGATGGTCTCTATCGGTCGGCGATCCACGGGTGGTGTTTCGATGACGCTCATTGCGCGTGCGCCAGCCATAGCCATGTAGAGCGTGCGAGGAATGGGTGTAGCGCTTAGGGTGAGGATGTCGACATCGGCACGAAGTTGCTTGATGCGCTCTTTTTGGCGCACGCCGAAGCGTTGCTCTTCGTCCACAACCAGTAGTCCGAGGTCTTGAAAATGCACATCCTTACTGAGCAAACGATGAGTGCCGATCACGATGTCGATCTTACCAGATGCGAGATTGGCGATGATTTCCTTATTCTGTTTTGAGCTACGAAAGCGGCTGACCATGTCGACGATGATCGGGTATTGAGCCATGCGGTCGCGGAAAGTATTATAGTGCTGCTGGCAGAGCACGGTGGTGGGGACCAAGATGGCGACTTGTTTCCCTGCAAGCACGGCCTTTAGCGCGACGCGAATCGCTACCTCGGTTTTGCCAAAGCCGACATCGCCGCAAATGAGTCGATCCATTGGCAGGGGCTTTTCCATGTCTGCTTTGCTGTCTTCGATTGCAGTGAGTTGATCGGGTGTTTCTTTAAACGGGAAGGCTGCTTCGAAATTCTTTTGCCATGGATGATCGGGCGGGAAGCTATAGCCTGGTGCTTGATTGCGCTGCGCATGGAGGTTGAGCAATTCAGCAGCATAATCGAGTGTCGCACGCTCGGCTGATCGACGGGTCTTTTCCCATGCGGCACCTCCGACTTTTCCGAGTTTTGCGCTGACCTTACTGAGACCGACATAGCGGGTCAGCAGGTGCGATTCGTGTAGCGGCACATGAATCGTCATTTGTTCGGCAAACTCGACTGAAATCACTTCTTTCCAGCCGCCTTGAATTTCGAGGCGAGTGAGTCCGCGAAATAGACAGACTCCATGTTGGAGATGCACCAGGGTGTCGCCATCCGCGAGCTCTGTGAAGTCGAGCAGTTGATCGACTTGTGAATGGATGGGGCGAGCGCGCTCTCGGGTGTTGCTGGTTGTGCGTTGGCGACGACCGAAGTATTCTGTGTCGGCAATCAGGGCGATACCTGTGGCATTTTTGTCTGCCTTAAACGGTAACCAATCGCTGGCTCCGCGGACGAGAAAACCGCCAGAGATGGTGCCTTCGATGAATTGCGGCTTTAATTTTGCAGTGAGAGGATTCTCCGTGAGTAGCTCGCGTATGCGCTGCGTTTCGCTGGTTCCCGCAGTGATAAAAACGATTGAGAGTTTATCTTTCTTCGCCCAGTCGGCGATTTGGTTTTCAAACTTTGTGCGGGCGCTCTGCTCAGATTCAAAACGATCAAATCCAACCTGGGTCACGTTCGTGTGGAGTCGATAGTTCTCTGTTGGTTCGATAGAGAGCCCGATTCGCTGTGCCTCTTTTAACAGCGCAGGCTCTGTATCCACTTCACAGATACCAATCCGTTGGTCATTAAAGGCCGCTCGTTTAGTAGCCACCTGGTAGAATGAGCGAGTGGTGGATGAACTCGCCTTGCTGGCTTCGAAGCGGTAAGGGTGCTCGCGCACCAGTAGAGCGGGGTCCTCAAATAGCCAGTGGATCGCGTGTTCGGGCAGATAGTCGATGAGCGCTCCTTCGCCTCGGTGTATCGTCTCGGTGCTCGGGGCGGCGGAGATTGTGATGGTAGTGGCGCTTTGCTTCGTGCGCTGACTAGCGGGGTCGAAGCTGCGGATGCTCTCAATTTCGTCGTCAAAAAAATCGATTCGATAGGGCTCAAGCGCATCGTAGGGATAAATATCGATCAATCCTCCGCGTGTCGCTATTTGCCCAGGATGTTCGCAGAGGGCCTCCGAGTCGTAGTCCAGTTCTTGGATCAGCTGCTGCGTAAGTTTGGTAAAGGAATGCGTTTCGCCAACGCGCAAGCTGATTTGTTGAGCTTCAAAATACGTTCGTGCAGGGCAGGAACCGAGCAGTGCTTCGGGTGTCGCGATGATTAAACGCGAAGCGCTCGACGGCTTTAAGAGGGCATTGAGCACTGCGAGTCGATCACAGATTCGATCCACTCGTCGTCGGGCGTCAATGTCGGGTGGTGGATCTTCTGGAAAATGTATCACTTGGATCGGCGACTGGTTCCAGAGTTGCCCGTAGGTTTCGATCTCTGTGGCGAGCTCTTGTGCGCGGCGCGGATCGGCTACCAGTGCAATGGTAGTGGCGTTTCTACTGTGCTGCATCCATCCAGCAATGAGCGCCGCGCGAGCTTCGCTGCTGACTCCATGGTAGAGATAGTCGCCCCTTGTGGATGGAAAAGTCGTCGACATGCCTTAGTCAAGTAACTGTTTGAGTGCTTTCTTGGCTGCATCTGATTCGGCAATTTTCTTTGATGTGCCTGAACCTTCGGCGACGACTGTGCCATCGATCGTTACAGAAGCGCGATAGCGGCGGTCGTGGTCGGGACCTTCAGCTGAGAGTTCTTGATAACTTGGGGTGGCTCCGTTGTATGTTTTTTGAGCCCATTCTTGCAGGCGTCCTTTTGGGTTTTTAGACAAATTACTAATATCTGCGTCTGCAATTCGATCGCCGAAGAGCGTGAGGATGGTGCGGCGCGCGGCGTCCATGCCAGAGTCGAGGAAAATAGCTCCGAAAATGGCTTCGAGTGCATCTTCGAGCATCGCATGACTGGGCTCTGGATGGTGCTCTCGATGGCCTTCGCTAACTTGAAGAAAGGCGCCGAGATTAAGCTCGACTGCTTTGTTCGCTAGTGACTTACCGTTGACGATATTGGCGCGTAGGCGGTCCATCGTGCCTTCGTCGATCGAAGGGTAGGATGTATAGAGTGCTTCGGCAATGACGAGATCGAGCACAGCGTCGCCGAGAAACTCCAGCCGCTGGTTGTCGCCTGTCTCAAGATCGCAGCTCGGGTGAGTTAAGGCGAGGGCGAGTTGCTGGGTATCTTTAAAGGTCGTGCCGATTCGAGCCTCTAGTTTGGAAAAATCTGTCATATCTTTGAGTAAAATTTGTTTATCTGTCTTTACGGCTTGCGCCAGCTGCCTCTGCTAGATTGCTTATTAATAGTTTAATAACCGCAGGCTGCAAATATCAGTTTGTATTAAAGTTGCTACCAATACCAGTCCCTTGCCGAAACAAAAATCGACCAAAACCAAGGATAAGATATTCGTCCTTGATACCAATGTTCTCCTCCACGACCCCCAGTGTCTGCATAAATTTGAGGAGAACACATTAGCCATCCCTGTTGAAGTTCTTGAAGAGCTCGACCGCAAAAAGTCCGCCCCTGGTGAACTTGGATTTGCGGCACGAAAGATCCATCGAGACTTGCGTGCCCTGTTTGATGACGAGCTGGCGGTGCCGCCTGAAATGAAGGGCAAGGGCAGCTCAGCTCTGAGCCGCGATCTGGCAAATGGTGGCCGCTTGATTGTGGTGATTAACGACTACTTTGTCAGTGGCGATCCCGCAAGCGAAGGCATGAATCGCCTGAAAGCGACTCTCGTGGATATGGAAAAGATGGATAGCCGCATTCTAGCGTCGGTCTTTTTTCTCAAGGAAGTCTGTGAAGATAGTCGAGTGATTCTTGTGACCAAGGATGCCAACATGGCATTGAAGGGAATTGCGCTTGGGCTGGAAGTTCAGGACTACATGAACGACAAAGTCACCACGACCAAGATCGGCGGTGGCTGCAAAACGCTTACGATCGATAAAGAAGATTACCAGCGCTATATCGAAGAACATGGAGTGGACCTTTCCCCTGAGCAGACCAGCCATCTTTTTATTAATGAATACATCTATCTCAGCGACGGCGAAAACGTCGAACCTGCGCGCTATCGGGGGGACGGTCAGATCGAAGCATTGATCTTGGGTAATGAGGTGGGCATCAAGATTCCAAAAGGTATTAAAATTCATCCTCTCAACGACGAGCAGCGTATGCTCATGGATGCGATTCTCGATGAGGATATCAAACTCGTCACCTGTTGTGGCAAGGCGGGCACGGGGAAGACACTCGTGAGTATCGCGATGGCGCTTTACCAAACATTAGGGGATGATAATCTTTACGAGCGTGTCTTTATTACTCGACCACTGGTGCACATTGGCAAGGACACGGGCGCGCTGCCTGGCACCCTCGACGAAAAAATGGCTCCTTATATCGCTCCGTTTTATGATAATTTGGAAGTGCTCTTTAGCAACCGTAAGGTAGCCAAAGAGCCAGAGCCCGAAACGGGCACTCATATTGATCGTATCACTTCCAATCGTAAACGTAAGAAAGCGATGGCGAAGCTTGCTAAGCAACCTGCTCAGAGCGATTCCGCCGACGATGAAAGCACCAAGACACGCAAGCCATATCAGTTCCTCTTTGATTTCGGAATCGTGGAGGTCGAGGCCATGACTTTCATTCGTGGCCGTTCACTCGCCAACACGATCTTTATTATTGATGAAGCTCAGAATCTGACTCCGCACGAAGCAAAGACTGTTGTTAGCCGCATGGCGGAAGGTTCTAAGGTTATCTTACTCGGCGACCCCTACCAAGTGGATAGCATGTTTCTTGATGCGTGGTCCAACGGCTTGGTTCACACTGCGCAGCGCTTGAAAGGGACAGAAATCACCGCGCACCTAGAATTAGTGACTGGTGTGCGTTCAGAATTAGCAGAGCTGGCAGCCGACTTATTGTAGGGGTAGATTTTTGGGGTGTTGTTTAAATTAATCGCACCGGGTTCGTTAGATTTTACTGGAACCTGTATCCTAAAAAGTTGTCAGCTTTGCTGATCATTCACGATACATTATAACTATGAAATTATTAGCTGCTACATGTTTTTCTCTGGTCCTGTTTCAAGCCTTTGCTGGAGCACAAGAGCACCCGAAGTTAGCCATTGATCTCGACGCACGCGCAATCACCGATGCCGCTCCTCAGCAAGTGGTTTCCTATGCGGATGTCCTGGAAGAGGCGACCCCTTCAGTCGTATCGGTCTATACTTCGCGCATTGTTTCGCCTGCTACGCGTCAGCAAGTGCCTGATTTTTTTCGTCAATTTGGACTGCCGGCACCTCAGCAAAGGCAGCCAGTTCAGCCACAACCAGAGCGTCGCGAATCGCTTGGTGTTGGTTCGGGAGTAGTGATTTCAGAGGATGGCTACATTATTACCAATGCGCACGTGGTGACGAGCGGTGGCGGTCGGCAGGCCGATGAGATCTTAGTTCGTTTTAGTGATAACAGTGAGCATGTTTCTGAGTTGATCGGATTTGATGAAAAGACCGATGTGGCAGTGCTCAAAATTGAAGTGGACGAGCCATTGTCCGCGCTCAAGATTGCGGATAGTGAGCTGCTGCGTGTGGGCGATATTGTTTTTGCTATTGGTAACCCACTCAATGTGGGATTGACCGTTACGCAAGGGATTGTCTCGGCGAAAGACCGTAATTCGCGGGGCATCTTAGGCCCTGGAGGTTACGAAGACTTTATTCAGACCGACGCGGCGATTAACATGGGAAACTCTGGCGGTGCCTTGATCGATGCGGCTGGCCGCTTGATCGGTATCAATACCGCGATTGTGTCGAGCTCTGGCGGAAGCAATGGTATTGGTTTTGCCATCCCCACGAAGCTAGCACTCAATGTTGCTCGGAATCTCATCGAGCGCGGCGAGGTGCCGCGCGGCTTACTGGGGCTTTTTCCTGAGGATTTAGATCGCGACATGGCAGAAGCCTTCGGCCTTGAAAGCACTAAAGGAGCTCTGGTCAATCAAGTGCAACCAGACTCGCCCGCTGAGCGCGGCGGGATACGCCATGGAGATGTGATTTTGAGTGTCGATGATATCGAAATTGAGTCAGCGCCACAGCTGCGTCTGGTCGTTTCGCAGACCCTCCCAGGCACAGAAGTGTTGATTAAGCTTGTCCGCCAAGGCGAAACCATGGAGCTCCCAGTTGTGCTTGGCAGTTTAAACGGCTCTGTCGTTTCGTTTGGTCCCGTTCAAGAAATTCTTGAAGGAGTCGTTCTTGGTGAGCTTAGCGACGAAGTGCGCACTGCGATGAAGGTGCCTGACAATGTAGAAGGTGTTCTCGTGGAGTCGGTCTCAGCCGACTCTCCCTATGCGGTCCGAAGGGAAATCGCTCAAGGAATGCTTATTTTAGAGGTCAATGGACAGAGGGTTTCTACGCCATCTGAAGTTGCGGATCAGCTTAGAAAAGGGATTAATCGCTTCTACGTGTGGTTTCAAGGATCGTCAGGCTTTGTGGTTCTACGCATTAAGTAGAGGCCATGCCCACGCCTACTAATTGCCCCTGTGGCTCGGACCTTGCATACGCAGAATGTTGTCAGCCTTTTCATGACAGGCGTGAAAAGGCGCCCACAGCACAGGCCTTGATGCGTTCGCGCTATACGGCATATGTGCTCGGACTGGTTGATTACCTCGTCGAGACCACACATCCTTTCGCGCGTGCTAGAGATTTAGCTACTGCCTATCAGCAGACATTCGAGACCATTCAATGGATCGATCTCAAGATTTGCAGCACCTTTCAAGGTGGGCCTGCGGATAAAACTGGAAAGGTTGAATTTAAGGCGAGCTACCTGCAAGGCAGCCGTCATTCTGTCCATCATGAGCATTCGCGGTTTAAGCGCTATAAAGGTGACTGGCATTATTTCGACGGTGTCGTGAGTGATCAAAAGTAAGCTAGATGTGGAGTGTTTATATACTGCGTTGCGGCGATGCTAGCCTCTATACCGGAGTCGCGGTAGATGTAGCGCGCCGTTTTGAAGAGCATCAATCACAAGGTCCCAAATCCGCCAAATACACCCGTGGGCGTGGACCCTTACAGATTGTTTATCAGCGCGAGGTCGGCACCCGTTCGGAGGCTTGCGCCGAAGAATACCGGATTAAGCAACTCTCCAAAGCGGACAAGGAAGCTCTGATTATGGAAGGGCAGTTAAAGTAGCGGCGGACGCCCCGACCGCTATCTGCCTGAGCGACTGAACGCAGGAACCACTAGATGAAATGTGTAGCGTGCCGCTTCAGAGGACGACTGGCATGACCTCGCGGTAACAACTAATTCGTTTGCTAAAGTTGCACGCCACTATCTATCCACAAAAAAGCCCGTTGGTCGAAACCAACGGGCTTTTTTAGAAATGTATCCGACGGGTGTCGTTTATTGGAGGATGATTAAATCAGCGCGACGGTCTTGAGCAGACAGGTTCTTTTCGAGGCCTGCGGTGGATTCGAGGCTGCCCTTGGAGAGTGTATGCACACGTGCGGGGCTGATGCCTAAAGTAATGATGTAGTCTTTCGCGCTATTGGCACGACGCTCACCTAGAGCAATGTTATACTCGGCAGTGCCATACCAGTCGCAGTGCCCCTCGATCAACAACTCATCGCTAGAGTTGTCGTTTAAATGATTGGCTGCCTGCTGAAGCTTGGAGCGCTCAGAAGCAGAGATTGAAGAAGAATCAAAACCGAAATAGACGGAAGGAAGCACCCCTTCGATCATGTCTTTACCATTGTATTTACCATTTCCCATGCCCTCGCCAGAACCGCGCTCTGTCAGCACATCTCCATCGATACCATAGCCGCCTACTGGGCCTGCTGGGATAAGGTCTCCGTCGATGCCATTTCCAATTCCAGAGGTGTCGCCACCGATGCTTGTTCCGCGGTCCGATGGCGTTGGAGCCTGTTTACGTGTGCAAGCGGGAAGGAGGAGTGCTGCAATGAGAAGGGTAATGAAAATGCGTGCCGTCTTATACATAGCGGATTAATGTGGTGGCATGATTTGTATCTCGCAAACATTTTCCTTTATTCTTGAATAGAAAAAACCTCACTAAAATGCCACCGCCCCTCAGCCAATTGATAAAATCTACACCAAAGGTCTTTTTGATCGATAACGGATCGCTCCGACCGCAAGCGACTTTCGCGTTGCGTGAACTCGCTGCGCAGTTAACCGAACGTGGCCGGCAAGAAGTCGAACCTGTCAGCCTGCTGCATTCGCATAAAATTCCAGTTGAAAAAATTGGCGGCGTGCCTGCAACGATTGTGCGTCGTCGTTTGCGCGAATGCATCGCCGCAGGTGAGCGCCATTTTGTTATGCTGCCGCTTTTTCTCGGCCCGAGTTCCGCAATTCGCGATTACTTGCCCGAACTGATCGAAGAGGCGAGGGCGCAGGCGCCTGACATCCAAGTCCAAATTGCCGACCCGCTGGCGGGAGCAACCGTCGATGCGCCTGATCCACGGCTTGCCGAGATACTAGCCGATCATGTCCGCTCCATCATTGAGGCAGAGCAATACGCTCTCCCAAAGGTCGCTCTAGTCGATCACGGCACCCCTGTTCAATCTGTCAACCGTGTGCGTAATGCGGTGGCTCAGCAACTTGCGAGCTTGCTAGAGAAAGAGACTAGTCAAGTAGTCGCCAGTTCCATGGAGCGTCGCGACGGACCGGAATATGCGTTTAACGAGCCCTTGCTCGAGCGTCTCGACACGGTGTTTGATTCTGGAGGTGCATGCGTCGTCGCCATGTTTTTTCTACTCCCAGGTCGCCACGCTGGAGAGGGTGGCGATGTTGTCGAGATTTGCGACGACCTCAAAGCACGTGGCGCATTTCAAAAAATATCCATCACGCCTCTGCTCGCAGAGCACCCTATGCTCTTAGACATCCTGCTCGACCGATTGGCTGCAGTCGAATGATTCAGCCGTAGCTTCCACAATTGAATTTGTAGCAAAGGGCAATGCTCAGTCATTGCCGTGGACCTAAATGTTTCAAAGTGTCGGCGCTTGCGAGGGAGCGCAACCCTCCAGCTTTTCATCGAACATTCCTCCAGTTGGTGTGATCATTTATAGATTGGAGTCCTTAGTATTTTGCTGATACGTTCCAGCCGTAAGGTAATTTCCGATCAGTGACTGCATGGCTATGCGCTACGTTCGCGCTTGTGACTTCAATCGCAGTGTATACTGCTTGGCTGGATAATGGCTGATCGAGTAATAGAGTTTGAAGTAAGCAAAGGTGCAAAAGCGGGTCGCGCGGATAAAATTTTTGCGTCGGCATTTGAGGATGTCAGCCGTGCGCGTTTGCAGCGTGCGTTTGAGGCAGGGGCGGTGACCTTTGACGGGCAGGTGATCGATAAACGCTTTAAGGTGAATCAACCCGGGACTTTACGTGCTGTATTGGTGGAGCCGAAGGCAAGCGAAGGTCCTAAGCCAGTAGAGATACCGCTGGATGTCATCTATGAAGATGAATCGATTTTAGTGGTTAATAAGGTGGCAGGTATGATTACTCATCCTGGAAGTGGCACGGGTGATGATACACTCGTGCATGCGCTCCTGCATCATACGAAAGGAGATTTGAGCACGGTGGGGGCTCCGGATCGGCCTGGTATCGTTCACCGCTTAGATAAGGAAACGAGTGGCTTGATCGTTGTGGCAAAGAACGACCTCGCGCACCACAAGCTGGCGGCTGCATTTAGTGAGCGGAAAACTTATAAGCGCTATACGGCATTGGTGCAGACCGCGCCGAAGTTGTCGCGAGGTTCAATTAAGGACGCAATCGGCCGACATCCTGTGATGCGGACCAAAATGGCAGTGGTGCAATCCGGGAAAGAGGCGCACACAGACTGGCAGGTGAAGCAGCGCTTTGGCCAGCGTGCGGCGCTGGTGAGTTGTGTGATCCATACGGGGCGCACGCATCAGATACGGGTGCATATGAGTTCGATTAAGCTGCCTTTGCTGGGTGACCCCACATACGGGTTTAAGGCGAGTCGATTGAAGGCGTATACTGTTCCGCGCGTTATGTTGCATTCTACCGAGTTGCACATTCAGCATCCTGAGCGTGATGAATGGATGGAATTTGAGGCACCTCTACCGCAGGATTTTTGTGAATTGATTCAACAGTTGGAAGCGTCGGACAAGTCGCCTGCAGAGTCTTGGTAATTGGCGTAGTCTATAGGTGGTGTCTTCGGTGGCACGGTGATGTAACGCGATGTCGTTATTTTTACATAATTTTCAGTTCAACAGTTATCCTACAGAATTCACTATTTTTGGGTATGCGTTTTAAGCTTTGCTGCGCTTAGGCCTTTAGCGAGTTATTCACAGTGAGTTTAGCTAAAGTCGACATGGGAATTTTATGAAAAGGCGCAGGAATAAACTCTATTGCATCGTGGGTCACTTTACTTAGGATTGGGTTTTCTACTTATGAGTATTCATATCCTGACTACCGATCAAAAGATGGTCGAACAGCTTACCCAACTGTTCGCTGGAGGGGAACATGCGTTTACCTTCTATGATGACCTTGAAGTTTTGATCGCCATGCTGCTTAAGTTGAAAAAGCCCGATATGGTTTTTTTATGACTTGCAGTTAGAGGCCACTTTGTGGGCTTTTGACGCACTGTTTTATGGCACAAAGAAAACGAACCTGATCGCTTTTGAGCCGATCGAGGAAGGCGGCCAAGAAGGGGCGCATCGTTGCCCCAAGAATGCGAAACACTATTTAGTGCTTTCGGCTGACATGCGCCGGTCTAAGGTGCGTTTGCAGAAAGTGATTCATGAGGTCGCGCAGACTTCTGTGAAGAAGAAAGCAAAGCGCAAGGTTGCGAAGAAGAAGGTGGCGTCTGCCAATGTAAGTGCATCGGCGAAATCAACTATTGTCGGCGATGTGGTGGCTCCAGTGACGATTACTCGTCAACTAACTGCACGCAGTCCTGCAATGCAGGACTTTCTAGTGCGCATCAATGAAGTGGCGAGCAAGGCCTCTTTGATTCTTATTGAAGGTGAAGACGGTGCCGAGTTTGAGCTCGCAGCGCGCGAGTTGAACTTTCGAGCGAATGGAGATGTCTTTCCTTTAATGGTGCTTGACCCGATGCATTTGTGTGCGGCTCAGTTGAAGGTCTTATCTAAATCGAAAAATACGCCCATTTATTGCTACATTGGTATTTCGTATGAGCTCACATCGCATTCTGTCGAGCAGTTGGCGGAGACGATCAAGTTGATCTTTAAAGAGCGTGTAGATTCGCCATTACGATTAATTCTTGGGCATGTTAACGGCTCTGAGGAATATGCAAGTGCAAGTGCCATGGAGTTAGTGAACCTCTTTCGTAAGGATGGCACGCCCCTTGAATTGCCAGGCATGGCAGATCGCAAGGAAGATGTGCAAGTAATCGCCCAGTCCGTTTTTGCGATGCTACGTGTGGCGCATCCATTTCTCTGCACCCGGACTCTATCAGTTAAGGCTATAGAATACCTTGAAGAGGAGCATGAGTCATTGGACTATTCTCGCCTGATTCGTATGATTCGAAATTCGATGGCGCTCACTCAGCGCGACACTTTAACAGAGCGAGAATTGAAAAACTTTAGCGACGATAGCCCTAGCTCTCAGCACATGATTGAGAGCTTTGCAGATGAGAAATTCTTTGCCGAGCAAAGTGGGGTAGAGGATATATCAGACTTAGCCGAAGGCGGCTAAACGAAAAAAGGCCACCCGTTTAGGTGGCCTTTTTGTGTTAAAATTGAATGAGGCGATTACTTCGCCGCGCTCTTTTGTTTACGCTGGTCGACGAGAACGATCATGAACATGTGATAAGAGAACCAGAAAACAGCCGTGATCGGTATTGCTGTGAAGCATGCTTGTAGCTGGGCAATGAAAGGATCTGGAGAGAATGTGAATGGGCGCAACAAGTAAGACATCAGGACGAAAAAGACGAATGTCAGGATGAAGCCGAGTGAAATGTGCCCTTTAGTGAGGAGTTTCTGATATGGTGCGTTTTCCATTAGTAGGAGCAGAAAAAGCTCCTGAGAGATGGTGTCAAAGCGAAATTGCGCTTTTCGCTGCATAGTTTTTGTTCAAATTTGATGATTTAGCTAGTAAAAGGCATGAATTTCTCTCTTGAACTCCCGCCTGCACTGGGCATTTTCCTCCTTTTTCCAATTTTCACCCGCTTAATCTTATGGGCACGCTTTTAATCAGTCTTTTAACTTTAGTCCTTCTACTCATTTCGGCTTTCGTCGTGTTGATCATCTTGATGCAGCGCACTAGCTCCAATGGTGGAATGGGTGCTGCACTCGGTGGTGGTGCTGCAGAATCAGCATTTGGCTCTGAAACGAATAATGTCCTGACCAAAGGCACAATTTACGGAACGATTGCATTTTTCCTCGTTTCTATGGGGCTCTATTTGCTCTACCAATCAGAAGCTTCAAAGCAACCTGCGACAGTTGATGTTAAAGAACTTATTTCAGCAGAATCCGTTGAGCTTGCTGCAGAGACTGTGACCACTGTTGTTGATAATGCTGAGGTCGTTGGAACAATTGAGTCGACTGTCGAGTCAGTAGAGGCTCAGGTCACAGAAATTCAGTCGGAGGTAGACGCTGCTATGGAAGCCGTCGCGACAGAAGAAGTGCCTGAAGTTCAGTAATGCATTTCGATCTTATTAAGCTTTTAAAATTTAAGAAAAAGTCAGTTGTTTCGTTTTGCGCCGCGACTGGCTTTTTTTGTGCCTGCGTCTGTGCATTGAGTTACGCCCAAGAGCGGGCCGGCGGCGATGCGCCGAGTCGCTTTATGGAATCGATTGATCAAGCCGAAGGGGTCAAGCGGATGGCAGCCTTTCGCAGTCAGCGTTTAGATGGTGATTATTGTTTCCGTTTCGAACTCGAGCATCTACCGCGTCGCGGAAAAAAAATCACCTATTCAGGAACGATGTGGGGGTCTTGGAATGAAGAGGGACCTGTGACTCGAATCGAATTGAAGGCGAGCGCTCAATCGCAAGAAGTGGGTGCGGTAAATGATCTGATCGAGTTGATTATACAGAATGGCCGCGCTGCCAAAGCTTGGTCGAGGCATGGGGGGCAAGGTGCGTTTGAAATGATAGAAGGCGATGCGCTGTTTGAACCTGTTATCCCAGGAATAACCTATTCAGCTTTTGATCTACAGATGCCATTTGTGTATTGGGATGCCTTTACGTATGAAGGGCCAGGTCGAGTGCAGAGTCGTGTTGTGCAGCAATTCTTGATGAAGCCGCCCGCTGGAAGCGCAGCCATTGCAGATGGCATATACTCGGTTCGTATCGGTCTAGATGATGCCTATGATGCTCTCTTGCGGGTTGAGATTCTTGATGCGGATGAAGTTGAGTTGTCGCGCTTTACGGTGGAAAGCTTTAAGAAAGTTCAAGGGCAATACATAGTTAAAAAAATAACGTTAAAGGATAACGCGAGTAAAGATCGGACTCGCTTTAGAGTTAAAGAAGCGAGCGTTGGCTTGCTGCTTGATCGATCAATGTTTGATGCATGTCATGCGACGGATCCTTTAAGGCTTTCAGCTGATTTGTTCAAAATTTTGTAAGGTCTAATTGCTGATTTATAGGGGAGTAAGTTTCGTAAATCTTTTGTATTGACATTGTTACTACAGAAAAACATTTTGCGTCAAATCGCATTGCGAAATACTTTATGAGTAGCGAAAAAACTAGCCCCTTAACTTTCGATCTTCAGCAAGATCTTTTAGATAAGCTGAAGCAACTGCAACGCAAGTCCGGCTTGCGTTCTATTAGTGAAGTGATTCGCTATGCTGTGAGTGTGTTTGATTCTTCGACTATTAAGAAGGATACGTCTTCGCACCGTCAAATTTCAGTTCGATTGTCTACTGAGTTGCGCCAACGTTTACTAAAAGTGAGTAAGCAGAATAAAGTAAGTGTTGGTGAAATTCTAAGGGCAGCGTTGGATTCTCTACCGACTGAATTGTCGGATGTTCACCCCGAACTCATTATGCCTAAGAAAAAAGCAACAAAAAAGAAGGTAGCCAAGAAGGTCGCCAAAAAAGCTCCAGCCAAGAAGAAGGCTGTTAAGAAAAAAGTGGCTAAAAAAGCAGCTCCTAAAAAAGCAGTTAAGAAGGCCGTAAAGAAGAAGGCAGCGCCTAAGAAAAAAGCTGTTAAGAAAAAAGC